>Ga0115851_101884_pt1 | contig 11149 bp, 7 predicted proteins | sample InSIn2gowninarea_FD_83865 | JGI IMG/M metagenome (GOLD analysis project Ga0115851, IMG submission 83865)
CTGAGTGGGGTGTATCTCCGAATGATAGAGCACATGGTCTAGTGGTCCCTGAACTAAACTGTGGATCACAGTAAATCCACTGGCCTAGTGACCCTTGAGCTAGACTGTGGGTTGTGGTAAAGCCAAGATTGTGTTGCCTCGGTGGGCCTAGGAAACCTTTCCAGTAAATGGAAAAATATATGGTATAGCCAAGAGGTGGTTTTATCTCTATTGGGACTAGTAATCTCAGGTTTGGTATATGTGGTAAAGCCTGGAGAGTGGGCATCAGTTTAGGGCCTGGTGATCGAGGTTTAGATTGCAGTAGAGATTGAGAGACTAGGAGAGAGGAAAATTCCTCACGATGTAGGTGGAGAAATCTAGTGGCATCCATGCTTGTTTGGCCTAGTGATTGGGTGGAGATCATGGTAAACCCTATTATGATGTGTTCATTCTATTTACTTAGTGATCTAGGATGGATTATGGTAAAGCCTAATTTTTATTGATGAGGGTGAGGTGGTTTAGCGTCGGTATTACCTGGTTGGTTCTTTTGATTTGAGTCCCACATTCATGCTCGGAATATGGCATAGGGGTGAATGGGTAAAGAGAGATTGGCTTAGCCATTCTATGGTTGGGTGGAACGTGGAAGTCCCATCTCAAGTTTGGATTTTGCATCATTATTGAATGGTTATTTCTTGTTGTATTTTTATGAGAATTTTGATGGATTATATGTGGATCTTATGGCTGATATGTTTATGATATTTTTGTCCCTATTATGCTAGTTATATGTTTGTTTTATGACAACATGTATGTATGTCTCTCAACATGTTTTGACTTGTAAATGAATTGATAATGTATCTATGGCCTAATAGATGATAATGTAGTAAATGAAATAAGGGAACAATGGTTCATAGTGATTCTCAGTTAAGTATGAGATCCCTATACTTAATTTTGTTGTGTACATAGATAGGTTACATCTTGATGATATGTTTGACAAAATTCTTGGCATGGCTAGTAGGGGTTTGGATAAGGTCTTGTTCAGCTTATTACTTTTACATCATTATTTCCTTGTACTTTTACTAATTTTAAGCTATCACTCCATTCTGGGCAGTGTCCCGAGCTTTGGGCCTTAAAAAGTGGCTTAAATCCCAGGGTTGTTGGCACAAAACTGACAAATTTAGTCTCTAGCCGCTGAAAAGGAAGCCTGTGAGAGTGACTTTGGGTTTCTGGTCACCCCCGTGCCTATAGCATGAGAGCGAATGAGGCCTAAGATGTCCAGAACATCAGTGGGACCTAGGGAAAGGATGTTTGAGTGGGTGACATGTATCCTCAGGATTATGAAGCCGATGTTGGATGACTGTGTGTGATGTTTCCATTGATTCCACTTCCTTAAGGTCCAATAGGAGGTTGAATCCTATAATAGTAGCCTCTCATCGCATGTTTACCCAATTGGCATGATTACTTGGGTGGATGTGTGAGGAGGGTGTTACAGTCTCATCCTTTTCTTAGGCACCCAAAGTCAATTTTAATTCTTATACAACTTATTTTTAATGCAATGAGGATATAGGTGGATATTAGTTGCAACATTCAAAGTTTGGGTATTCCCGAAGCCATTCCCAAACAAATTCACCTCCACAAACTCTAACTCCATGTCTACTCCCAGTCTAGACATCATTTATAATTCATATAAATTTACATGATCAATTCATATAATAATATTTATATGAAGGGTAAAAATAAGGGTTGCTACATCTTGGGTATGAATTTTCTTTATCACTTTTATTATGCATTATTGCTGTCCTATATTTTAAGGAGTTTATCCCTTTATAGACTTCATTTGTTTTTTTAACTATTTGATACATGATTTCATATTAGTAAGAAAACCACAAAATCTCATATTTTATTAGAAAATAAGAAAACTTTAATATATGAAGAAAAATATGAAATATTAGACTATTTCATAGATCACCGATAAGCCTACAGAGGTCAAAGAAAAAGGAATTGAAGTGTTTGTTTTTATTTGGGCACCAATGCCAAAACATAGTTTCATAAACCTTTAATAGGCATGTCATAGGTTAGACCTAAAAGTGCCCATAAGCCAATTTTCATTGTAAGGATAATAAATCATCAAAGGTGTGTAGAAATGTGTAACATATTAGGTGTTCCTCGAGCATCAATGGTTGGGGGTTGATATTTTCATCAAACACTGATAATATTTGATATGATCAACCTTCCACCTGAACAGTGATAGTTAGAGGTCTAGGATTTTAAATATCACGAATAGCTTTTTTGAGTTTTAGTATTTCTTCTGGGCTCCAATTGTTTTTAGATGCTTCCTAATTTTAGAAAGTGTTGGTAAACTCTTTAGAGTCCATATTTTCTCCTAAACAATGATGATTAGGGATACATAAAATATATAGGTAGTTTGAATTTATCTTAAAGTCCTAATAAGAGAAATGAAGTGCACTCATAAATCTTCATGTGTCTGTTAGAAAATGTAATGGGGCAAGTTTTCTTTGAATGCTACGGGAATATTCCTAATCTATTCTATTCATATGTCTATTTTTAATTGTTAAAATAATGTTTTTGTGGTTTTTGATGCATCTATGATTGAATCTCGATAAATGAAGCAAAGAACCCTAATTGAGTTAAAGGAATATTCCTAAAATACACTTTTAGGGGTTTATGAAAAGTACCAAAATTACAAGTATTTTCCTTAATACACATTTTTGTCGAGTTTCAATAAAGTGAAGCATTCCAAAGAGGAATATTTTCAAAAAGTGTCAGAAAAAAATGAAAAAAAAAAACTTTTTTTTCTCATCAATAATGGATCATACTTGTTATTAATGATGAATTTGATGGTCAAAGGTAGAATTTAAGCCCAAAAACATGTAAAATCAAATCAAAATGATAAATCTTTAACTCATTTAGGCACATAGATTTGTGCATTTCCCTTAAAGTTCTAACTCTAACATTTCATTTCCTCAAAGTTATTTCTAAACACCTAATCCTTGTGATTTCTTATGATATGAAATTATTGTGTTTCTCGACAAGTAGCTCGAAATATTTGTAATTGGTGTTTGCACACGATTTTTTTGTCTCCCTATCTCAAGAAAGCGATTCAATTGGGATTGATTTGGCTAATGTTGAGTGTCTGTAGATTCTGATAAATCTACATCATCACTCACCAATTCCATTGTAGTATGTGATAAGTATCACAAATATTGGTAATTGTCGTACTAATTACATTGTTGGTTGTAAGTATAATGTTTTCGAGGGGGATCTTCATTCAATAAACCCATGAAAAAGTTAAAAGGGAAAGGAAAGGAGCTAGGGGAAGCATCCATCCTCTTGTTTATGGAAGGGATGAAGCTAACAAAGGGTGTTGAGAAAGTGATCAAGTTGCCCCTGAGGAACATGTTTGTGCAATTATCAATGTACAAAGATATTGAGCTTATCATTAAGACACAATTTTTCATATTATGATAGAACGTATTGTTCATGAAATTTAAGAATGAAGAACTTCCCAAGTCGATGTTGCATAATTACCCCACTCTTGGAGAAATTGATGATACAATATTTCCAATTCTCCAAGGTCTCGATTACATTAAAATACAATGAGGGACTCAATGTTTAACATTGTGGAAGCACTTGAATGGATATCAATAATACCAAATGTAAGAAATATGCAATTAATCATGAGAAGGGATTGTCCATGGCGAAACTTCTCATGTAGGACGTTACCAAGTGTTATAAGTTCCTAGAATCAAAGGTGTTGGTCAACAATGATTTCGTGACCAATTTCTAGGATTAGCATGACATAGACAAAATTATGGTGAATTAATGGATGGATTATTTAAAAATATTTCAATTGGTCTAGATGTTTTTACACTATGACAAGTTTATGGCAACCCTACTTGTACATTATGGTCATGTTATGCAAGTTATATGGAGTGAAATATTGCTCTTGGTTAACAAATCATGTATTTCTTTGGCTCATGTCATGGCTATCCATGGAAATATGTTCAATTGGGAAGTTATAACTGTTAAATAACACATTATTAGAATTGAGCAAGCCCAAAACCTGAAGCTAGGTGTAATGCCTTAATTCTACATGGCTTCCAAATTGCTTGATGTGGTTTGTACAAGAAATAATTTTCCTAGATTGAGTCTTAATTGGAAGGTTTTAGAGACCCTAGTCCATGTTTACTTTAGTATGTTATAGGAAAACAAATATAAGAAATCCTATTCAGTGATATGTGATTCTTTCTTCACACCTTTATATGTTATTATTTTATGTAAAGAATGTCCAAGGTTGTCTAACAGGAAAATAAAATCATTGCATACATTGTAAATTTGTGTATCAATGAAAAGCAAACATATCTTGTGATATATGGTTCAATTAGTTAATCCAAACTTCTACAAGCATATGTTTCCAAAATTAGTTTATGGAAAAAATTTCTATCAAAATATTCTACAAGGCTTCAATGCCCCCTTATTCAAGGACAAGAAAAGTTTCTTTATACCCTACAATTTTTATCTTGGGAACTATTTTGCACCTATTTTGTCAAGGATACTAAAAATGCAAAGAAAGAGGTTGTAATCCATCTAGAATAAGAGTTTAACACTAGCCAATATGGGAGACATGACCCCAAGGACTTATTGCCCAAATGTGCTAAGAAAGTTCCATAAAATTTTCCATACACCAATGAGAGGTTGCAATAAGAAGTATACATTGAGGATCCAAAACAATGGGGCCAAGTTTTGGAGAGAAAGGCCTAATATAATATCACTATTGATATATTTAGATTTAGAGGAATATGTTGAGGTAATAAACCAAGGAGAAATAATTAAAAAATAAGTAGAGGAGGAAATAAAATCAGAAGAATTTAGGCGAAAACAAGAAGAAGAGATAAAAGCTATCGAAGATGGGAAAAATACGATACTTCAAGAACAAGATATTTAGTGCAATACTAAAGAAGAAACGTGAAAGAATTTGAATAGGATTCTCCCCAAGAAGAGTTAGCATTACAAAGAAGTAGAGATGAAGGGAAACAAAGGAAGAAAGAGTTAGGGAGAAACTTAGAAGATATAAATAAGAAAATATTATACAATAACTAGTGAGTAGAACAAGGTAATATGGTAATTGTAGACGAAGAAAGATGATGAAAGGAAGAAGAAAAACAAAATGAGTTACAATAGTTAATGGGCTAGCAAAACAAGTCTTATCTTGATAAGAATCTTCCTTAATATATAATTGACCTAAATTAGGAAGAGGAGTAGGTGGTAAAGACAAGCGTTCCAACATAAAATGAAGCTAATATAACAACCCTCGTGAAAATTCCACATAATAAAAGTTAATAAAGGAAAAATAATAACCACGGTTGATGGGACACTTATTCCAAGCTGAATGTTGGGCAAGACATCCTAGTGTGGGTGTTCATTTGGTTATTAAGGCCTAAGTAAATTGGCAAAGGCAATGGATAAGGCTTTGGAAAGGAAAAATGACATTTTTTGGCACATTTATTTATGAAAATAATGGAAATTAGGAGAAAAGGGAGGTGAAAGGTCACAGGTTGCATGCGGGGAGGAAAATAATGGAAAACGAAGAAAATAGAGGCCTCATTCATAAAAAGTATTCTAAGGATCAATTAGTAACCTTTTGTCCATTCAGTATTGGAGCTCTCTAATTATTCTATCTCTCTCTCTCTCATACTCTTGGATACTTAGAGTTTTTCTTGGAGAACTCTTGGAGGGTGTGGTATACTTTGATTTTTTGAATAAGAAGGAAAAGGAATAGTAGAAAAGTGCAAGAAGACATCAGGATCAACAACTACAACAAGACTCTCTTATAGATAACAAGTTGCATGTATGTTTTCCTCACTAGTTTTGGCATTCATGGCATATGCATGTGGATTTTTGGTCATGATCTGTCACTAGCAATGAGGATTGCCTGGATTGACAATGGAATGCCTAGCCTTTCCATTCCCTCGATAGCCATGGATATTGTGGGTTTATTTCCTCCTTCTTTTTGTTCTTTTTGTTTTGATTGGTTCTCATGTTTTCTTACATTAGGTTGAGTTATTAGTTCATGGAAGCCCTGGTTGGAGAAATGCTCTAAAATCCTTGTAACACCTTGGGTTGAGTTACTAGTCCTAGAAGACTTGGCTGGAGAAATCCTCTGGAAGCCCTTGGTGGGTTGAGTTACTAGTCTTAGAAGCCTTGGTTGGAAAAAAATTTTGGAAGCCTAACGATAGATGTGGGTTGAGTTACTAGTCCTGGAAGCCTTGGTTGGAGTAAACACTCTAGAAGCCCTGGAAGGCTTGGATAGAGACCAATCTGATGATGGATTTGTGATGTCCGACCGTGAGGTGGAACCACTATCCGATGGGTTGGGGTGGATGGCCTTTGGAAGCCTTGGATGGTTTTGGATTGATGTGTTCTATGAGATCCCACATTCATGCTTGGAATATGGAATGAGGGTGAATGGATGAAGAAAGATTTGGCTTAGCCATTCTACGGTCGGCTAGAATGTGGGAGTCCCATCCCGAGTTTGGATTTCGCCTCATCAATATGAGGTTATTTCTCCTTTTATTTCTATGAGTATTATATTGGTTTATATGTGGATCATATGGTTGTGATTTCATTGGTATTTCCGTTGCTATTATGCTAGTTATATATGTGTTTTATGAAAGTAGCTATGTATGGATCTTATCATGTTTTTAATTGTAGATGAATGAACAATGTATCTATGACCTAATGGATGAGATGGAAGTCAATGTGTTGAGGCATCAATTGTCTCTTAGTGATTCCCATCTAAGTATGATAACCCTATGCTCAGATATGTTAATTACACTTGTAGATTACATATTTGTGATATGTTTGAATAAATGGCTGTCATGGCTAGTAGGGGTCTAGTCAAGGTCTTATTCAAGTAATTTCTTTTGCACTGTCATTTCCCTCTTATCTTACTCATCCCAATATATATCTTTACAAATAATAAATTAACATTAAGGAATTTCACCCTTATAAAGGTTTATAAATACAAAATATCTCTCTTATTTACATCTCATGAGACAATGCAACCATACCCACACCATTATAATACACAATCAACCCACATAAATAAACCCTATCAAATATTGAGGCTTATAAAAATAAATTAAATAACAAATGAGAACAAGTCTATGTCATGAAATCAAAGCATTGAACCAACATCGTAATCAAACAAATGAATAACATAATGAGACCTACCTAATACAACCTGAAAAGAAAGAGACATTGAACACATTTAAATTCAATATTCTAGAAAAAAAGCCAAGGCGTTATGTTGCCACACATGAGAGGCAACAAAATAGGGTTGAAATGAATAATTAGAAGACGAGAGAGTGGAGTCCAATCATGAATAAATTGAGCATGATGGATTGTGTGGTTAGAATACTCTTTAATTGATACTATTAAATGGATAGAACATTCTCATTTACATGAAAAAGGAAACAAGGTGCTATATTTAGAAAATGAATTTAAATAAAATATAGATGTAACATACATTCATGAGTGAAAACTTTAAATACTAAATCAAACCCTACATAAAATAAAAATAAGACAACAAACTATTTTCCCAAAAGGTGACCCAATTCCATGCAAAAATTAAATAAATACGCTATTAATTAGGAGAGACCTCTTATTTTGTCATGAAATCAACATTCCCAACCACATAAAACATGGTAAGTGTAAACTATATATATATATATATTATGTGTAATATATATATATATATATATATATATATATATATATATATATATATATATATATATATATATATATATATATTTTTTTTATTATATATATAACAATTTTATCATCCATCTTGATTTTAGAGATATTAGAAGTCTTCATGTAACATGAAATGAAGAAAAAACCATCCATTTATTGAACTCAATGTTTTTCTAAATGACTCTCTTGAAGGACATGTGGTATAATTTCCCCCAAATACGTGACCATTGGTGTAGAATTGATGCTAATTCCTTTTCTACCATTTGACTAGGTATTGAAGCTTGAAAGTGACATGTTTTTTTTTAAATCAAATAACAACATCATGCTAAGTTATTTCATCATGACTATTTCCTAAATCCTAAATCGCCCATCATATTCTAGGATAGATTACTACTATTATCCCAATTATAATTTATCCACATCTTTTCCGCATAGCTAGTGTCAACCAATTTCATATATCTAATGGCCCATTGAGTTCATGGTATGAAACACTTAATGATGCTTAAGATAAATCTTGACTACATAATAATTCCATTATCTCCTTACTTGATTGCGAACTTCAAAATCCTATAAGAAGTGTATGAAAGAAATTCCTATCCATATATTCAATAAATACTAAAATATTAATATGTCTATTAATAATAATATTACATAACAATATTATTAATTCCTTACTACCCAAAACCTATAAAATATAATTTTATACTTTAGCTTATAAAGGTTTGACCACAATAAATATATTTAATTCTATTTAAACAAGCTTTTATACAATTATTTTTATAATATCAATTCCAAATTACATTCTATTTTAGTTTTTCAACTCTTTACACTGTAATATAAATAATTTAAATATGTAAAGTTTTTGAAATAATTATATCACAAATATATGGATTTAAATTTATATAATATCATTCTCAAAAATATATTTTACCCTTTTTTATACACATCAAAATTCAATAATTTCAGTAAACTTAGATACCAAGAAATTTATATATTTAATGGCATTGTAGTAAGGCTTATTTACATGGTAAGTATTTTCTTGGTAAAGTGGTAGTGAATCTCCTTTTAAAATGCTCTATATATATATATATATATATATATATATATATATATCACTTTTCTTTGCTCAATTATTTTTTCTCTCCTTATGTTTAATTTTATTTAGTTCATTATTCTCATCTCATTCATGCTATTTTGCCTTATTAATCTTATTATATGTTTCCATAATTATCTATATATACTTTATGTTTACTTTTCCACTTATTTTTACCTTTTACTTGCTATATTATCTCATTCTTCTTCCTTCCCTAATTTATTCTTTTTACATTTAGAATAAGATTTTTGTTATCAATTATTACGCTGAAAATAAATCTTTTTACATTTAGAATAAGATTTTTGAAAATAAATAAACAAATGATAAACGCACTATTTTAACAAAGAGACTAAGAATATGCAATTAAATTTCAAAAGTGTGGTGATCAAATTCAATAATTAAGATTAAACAACCATCATTGTATGTCAAAATTCCAAAATATGAGATTAATCAGATTTGTGTATGAATCAAATTTGTGTCAAGTAACTTCGCCCAATATGGATAATTTAATTTCCACCCCTTGAGATTACTTACAGCTAGGAAAAAAATCGAAAATTTGGTAAAAAGATAAAGCAACCTTATTCATTAAATTCAGCGGTTGGAATGAATTAAATTAATTCCATTTAAATTTAGTAGTTGATGTGGGTGGTATTTTTTTCATCGGGAAAAATTGCAATTTTCTATTAAAAAGAGAAAATTATATGTTGTAGTGGCATGTGAAGCATATACTATATGTTCTATTAAAAAGAGAAAATTACATGTTGTAGATGAATGTACAGCATATGCTATATGTTGGGCTATAGCCATCAAAAATAAATCTATGCAAAATTATCCATACAGGGTATATTGTGACTGTTCATGAAAATGTTATATACATTCTATTAAAAGCTATATGTTGGGCTATAGCCATCAAAAATAAATCTATGCAAAATTATCCATACAGGGTATAGTGACTGTTCATGAAAATGTTATATACATTCTATTAAAAAGAGAAAATTGCATGTTGTAGGTGCATGTGCATCATATGCTATATGTTGGGCAGTAGCCATAAAAAGTAAGTCTATGCAAAATTACCCATACAGGGTATATTGTGATTGTTTGTAGCCATCAAAAATAAGAAAATAAGTCTATGCAAAATTCATGAAAATGTTATATACAGGAAATTATATACCATAAACACTTGAAAATTGCAAATATATACTACAAACCCGCTGGTAAAATGAGATTATATACCATAGACTGTTAAAAAGTGCAAATATATACTACAAACCCCCTCTAGTAAAATGAAATTATATATCATACACTGTTAAAAAGTGCAAATATATACTATAAACCCACTGGTAAAATTGATCAATGTATGGCCGATGATAGTATTCAAAATGATGGACACCCTCTTGTTCCTATATAAGCCATATCCCCCTAGGCTGGATTGTGGCCGCCTTGGATAGCTGGTTGGAAACTTGATTTCGCTTTCTGTAAATATGTTGACAAGAAATATATTCAAATTGTGATTTAAATAACATAACTTCATCCAATATATTTCTGAGTGAGTGCAGTTTATGTGGGTGGTATTAATTAGGAAAACAAGCAATTATTTGTCAAAATCATGAGTGAGAATTTGCATTGTTTTTTAATTTTTTATATATTCATGGGAGAGGTTGTTGGTTAGTGGATAATATGTTGAAACTGTTGATGGTTTTATGAAACTATGTGTTGGTTGTATTCATTGTAGAATTTAAGAAGCACTAATAAATTATATTATGGTAAAGTATGGAGCTTCATAAATATGTTGGACGTAGAATATTTTGTTTTAAATTTCACTTTTTAAAGCATGGAGCTTAATAAATATGTTGGATGTGGAATAGTTTGTTTTAAAGTAGACTTTAGAATGATAAGAAAAACAATGGTTAAATGGCACCAGGTAAAAGTACCAATAAAAGCCACAAGTCTATTTTATTTTTTTGTGTTATTACTTAATATAATTCCCAAAAAAATAAATATAAAAAGAGAAAATGTAAAAAGAAGTATCATACTAGTCATCATACAGAAAAGTAAAAGTAAAAATAATGAAAGTCAAAAAAGAGGATGTGAAAAAAAATAAAGGGTGTGAAAAAAATAAAATAAAGGATGTGAAAAAAAATTAAAGGATGTGAAAAAAATTAATGAAAAAGAGATTGATAAAGAAAAAGAAAAATTAGGGAAGGAAGAAGAATGAGATAATATAGCAAGTAAAAGGTAAAAATAAGTGGAAAAGTAAACATAAAGTATATATAGATAATTATGGAAACATATAATAAGATT
>Ga0115851_101886_pt1 | contig 11146 bp, 8 predicted proteins | sample InSIn2gowninarea_FD_83865 | JGI IMG/M metagenome (GOLD analysis project Ga0115851, IMG submission 83865)
ATGTGAGGGCACAATAATAACAATAGTGGGCTTCTATGGGGCACAATAGTAACAATATGGGCACTACATGGGTACATCAATATAATAAGTGGGTTATACTAATAACAATAAGGGGTTACACTAGTAGTATAGGAGCCTAACAAACTTTAAAAGTTGGGCTCAAAAATTAAATTAAATTCATATTTCTTCAAAACCCTAAGTTAGCTTATTGTAAACGTCACTCTACTAAATCTATATAAGAAAAGACATTATGACTCTCAAGTGTACTAAATCGACTCACATTTTCTCTTAGGAGGTTCTCGACCTATGGAGAAGCAGAAAAGGTTCTGTGCTTCAGGTGTTTATTTTCTTTCATTTGTTTAGGGTTTCATATTTATTGTCCATGCAGGTCGACGATCTCAGATAGAAGATTTATTGATCCTCTCTATGCTTCCTTTGAATACTTACAACCAAGCTCTTTACATATTCACTGAATTGCGGGTTCACTAATATAAGACAATGATCAAGCCTTGAGCATGAATAAAACAAAGAGGCATGATAGAGTTATGGAATATGAGAAGAAATGTGTGCATCATAACACTAGATCGACCTTCTTCCTGGAAAAATTCTTGAGGCATAGGTTGAAGATCTTCTATGAATTTTTCATGCACTGTTGAAAATAATTGTGACTTTACCTTTTGAAAACTCATACACGTATAAAACCCTGAGTCTCGTCTCATTCTAGGGAAACATTTTATTATTATTATTATTAATATATATATATATATATATTTATTTATATATATCTATTTTTCCCTGTTTTTTTTCTTTGGTTTCTGAGGGTCTCGTGGAAGTCTAAGGCATCACTGGAACTCATCTTTTCACATCATTAATTTTGATGACTCTCTAGGGCTGTGATAAAATAATTGGAAATTTGAAATGTGATTTTTAGATTGGTTGAAGTGGCCTGTGGTTCATGTGTTCCTGTAGTCATGAAATTTTTGCCTTCATCAATGATTGTACTAATTTTACAAGTGATAACAATTCTACCTTCAACAATGATTGTACAAATTTGAGAAGTGATAACAATGGCGACCATAATACATATGGCTTGGCTAGGCAATGATAACCGGTGGCTTGTGGAAATGGGCAGTAACCTTGCATGAATGTTGTAATGAGGCAGTAGTCTACAAGGCAGAGAATTGTAACGCCTAATAAATTGATTGATTTTGTCACAAATGATATGGAAAGAACCTAAGGAAGTGGAGCATCTCAAAAAGCAAGCTACTAGAGGCAAATGATAGGGAAAGAACCTTGAAAATCCAACTCAAGGAAAAGGAAAATGAAAATCAAAACAAATGGAATGAGCAAGATAAAGAAAAGTTGATCACCTCCTTAAAAATGGAACTTGAAGAAGCCAAAAATAAGGAGCATGTTTTAAAAAATCAGATGAAGTAGAAGGAGGAAGAATGCATAAACCATGAGCATGTAATTTTCATCTTGAGAGCTAAAGTTGACAAGCTGAATCAAAAATTGAGGAATTCACAGGAATTGGATGACATTATCAACTATCATAGATCATCACCTATCAAAACAAGTCTTGGATATCTTGGTGAGTCCTCACATTCCATTGATGAAGAGAAACCACATCTCAATGAAGATGAAGAGAAACCACATGTAGAAGAGAAGTCTCTTCCCAGTGATGAAAAGCACCCACATGAAGAGAAATCTTATCCCGAAGATGAAGAGAAACCAAATGTCAAGGAAGAAAAAAAGCATCATGAGAGGAAGTGTCATGCCAAAAATGGAGAGAAGCCTAAAGTGAAAGTGCCGCACAAATCAACAAACACAGAAAGCCAAGAGACCAATGTCTCAAGAAACCAGGATGATGCATTCAAGACACTAATTCATGATAGAGCATTCAGAAGTGGGGAGAAACAAAGATACTCTCAAGGGCGAGACACCTTCAAAAAACCTTCACCCTCTACACCCAGGTATACAAGCACATTTCATGATTATTGTTACACATGTTCTAACTATGGACATAGAGCTCGAGATTACGGGAGTATGGATAAAGGTTTTTATCAAAATCGTAGAGACAAGTTCACTGGAAGGAAACACAAAGTCACTCATACCTTTGATAATAGAATTTACAACACTTTCACTCCATTATTCAAATCATATATTGAATGCTACATATGTCACAATCTTGGCCATTTTGCACGAGATTGTGAATCCAACTTGAAGTGGACCTTGCAAGGAAGGAATGCAGAATGTTATCTATATCACGAATTTGGTCACTTTGCACAAGATTGTATAAGAGACTTGATCTGGACACCACAAAACCAAGAAGGAAGGACATTAACTAGGAAGGAGGACAAGGCCACGAGGGTCTGGTAGAGAAAATAGGTTTCACATTGATGGATAGATGCACAAAGATAGGGGAGTCGAGACCAGTTACAAGTCCTAACGAAGCAACTAGATTTCCAGGGGAATCCTAGATGATGCAACATATTTTTAGGGGGAGCATCATCACATGATGCGATGCAACATGAAAACATGTTGACGGTGGGAGTCTGATAGGGGGAGTTTGATCACAAGTCTATAGGATCAGGCAAACTGTTATGGGGGTCACCCTTTTCAATTGATGTAAAAGGGGGAGAGAAACTTGGAAGGACAAAGGGAGAGAGATATCCATGATGTAACATACCTTGACTTGCTAGGTATGTTGACATCAATCATAAAGGGGGATATTGTTGAGTATGTTTTCATTGGTGTCAAAGCAAGAGTAGATGCATGTTGAATGCAGATGTAGTCATTGATGTTAGGATTTAGAGGTCATTGATGATGGATTCATAGGATGATCCAACTTGACCAAGATGTCATGAAACCCTAGCCAACCCTGTCTCTATAGTTTGGGTTCCTTGGATGATGGGCACACCTTGATTTCGTTGAAGTTTTTGGAGTAGAAGACCCACAAGTTTACCCTTGTGAACAACACCATTAAATTCTACTCATCTTACTATTTTTGGTGGTATGAGGAGAATTCCGTGGACCTTGATGGTTTGTGAGAAATGCTAAGTTAAAGTCAAAGCCCCATTTTAGGGTCCAAAACCTCAAGGGCAGCTAAGGTGGCATCATAGGGTTATGCTTTACAAGTTTGATTATATGGAAATGTTTGTCAATGTGGCAACAAAGGTGATGAGATGGCTGCAAATGTCAAAAGTAATCAATTCTACCTTCAACAATGATTGTACTAATTTGGAGTGATGATAGATGTGACCTTAATATGTATGGATTGGCTAGGAAATGATAAATTTGGACTCCTGGAAATTGGTAGTAATCTTGCATGACTGTTGTATATAAGGAAAGGATTTGTAATGCCTCAGAAACTGATTGATTTCATCACAAATGATGGGGAGTTTGCTTAAAAGGTGGCACAATAATTGAGTTGAAAGTAACTAAGAGAAATTTACAAATTATTAGTAAAGGCACACTTGTCATTGTACCTCTATAGCCATTGAACTTATATCTGCACAATCAAATGAACATAAGCAAAGGCTAAGGTTTGTTGTTTGTGTGGTGAGAAACCAACAAGTTTGCCATTTGATAAGGAATGCGGGACTGAAACTTGATTCATTAAAGCATGTGTGTATTGGTGATTTCAAGCTTCCTCAAGATCTACGCTGGAACCCATGGTCCCTTAGCAGTCTGTCTTTAGAGAAACATTCAGGAGTATGTTTCAGAGCTATACAAAAACTATGCATAATCTATGATAAGAGCTATGCAGTAAGTACCTATACAAAATCAAGTATGTTTCAGAACTATACAACCACTATGCATAACCTATGTTCCAGAGCTATGCAGTAAGGGCCTATACAACAAAAAGGATATAAAAAAGATCCAATGAACTCTATTGCATAATCTATATGACAAACATTTGGAGATGTATCCTTGAGAAAGCCTTGCCATAACAGACATTTACAAAAGTTGTAACCCTTGATGACAATAATTGTTGTGTTTAGTAGTAATTCTTGATGTAATGTGACCGTGACTAGATCTTGAGACAATACCTTTAACCTTTTTGTGACTATGATTCTTGATGTGAAAGAAAAGGGTGTGCATGTGGAATCCCTCATGATAATATCGTTAACATCAATGTGTCTGTAACCTTGTTACTTGATGATGATAGTATCATGTCATATGCAACAAGATGTAGAGATTACACACACACACACACACACATGTGACAATGAACCTTGATTAAGATTGGGCTCTGTGTATGACTATGTGAAGATCTCTTTGAAGATATGGTTAGTTTCTCCAAAAGATTGAGAAGAAGGCAAAAAAATGGTATGAAGTGTTTTTGTTGCAATAACCTGTCAATGAATTGATTAAATATGCTAATGAAGAGACTCATATTTATAGCAAGCATATTGTAGAAGTTGTCTTAACAAATGACCTTGTCACGAAATAGAGTATGAGTGCTAGATGTTGAGCTTAATCATCATTGAGCAATGTAGCTAGCAGCAGTGACAAAAAAATCAAAGACATAACTTGAAAAGAAACCACGTTCTATCATAATGACCCATACAAATATGAGGAAAATAACATGATCTGGTATGTTTGCACATATTACAGAATCACTTGAGAACAACACTCTTACAGAGGACCCACATACATATGATGAGTTTATGGATGAGTGGTTGACATGATTGACAATGATTTATGTCAGTGACTTGATTATGTATGCAGTGCTATATTCAAGTTGTATGAGACAATAGGACTATAATGACAATGATATGGTATGGAAACAATTTACATAACTTTGTAGCAGTCTTATCAGTAGCAGGAATAAGTAGTAGTAGAGGCGGATAGTGGCAACATATGTGATGGTGGTGACAATAGAAGAATAGGTTTTGGTAGCAGCAACAAAAGCAATGGTAGTTTTTTCACAATGGTCTATTGTACTTGCACCATTTTCCCAAGTACGGGAGCCCAACCCTTCCAGGAAGCATTTGCTTCCTTCCAGCATTGCTAGAAAAATTTCCTAGGGAGTCTTGCACTTCCTTTCAGGTTTACCTGGTAAACTTCTATATGTACATTCGTACATTAAAGCCAAATAATTGTGCACTGTCTACTTGATGTAATGATTGTCTTTATGATTATGATCTTCATGCTCTTAACATTATTTGATAACCGAAAAAAAGGGAAATACTGATTCACCCCCCTCTCAGTATTTCCAACACATCTTTAGTTCATCATTTGAAGCACGAAACAACTATTAGCCTTATCATCCACCAAAATATTTTATATGCTTGGTGTGCGTGTTAAATTCTTCCATTTCCCATGGTACAAACTTTCATATATTTATTACTTCTATTACCAAATGTTACCTTAATTCCTACAACTCCTCAAAACGACCTCATAATTATCTCATCTTTATTAGTTGATTGTCATATTTTCTTCCTAACATAAGTATTTCCTATACAGACCTTGTAGTGATCTTGTTCAGGTTCTAGTGTGAAAATTCTACTATATTTCTGAAACCATTTACCATGAGGTTTTCATTTGTTAGATACCCTTAAAGTGCTAAATCTTTTTATCATACTTATTCCCCAAAACCAAATCTTCCATCCAATTCTCTGATAGGCTATTTCTTCTTGTTTATGACTTACACAGGTTTGTGAAATGTCCACTTACTCCCCTTAAATATCAATCTATTGCTCTTTCCTTTTCATCCAGTCATGTCATGGTTACATCAATAACCGTTCTTTGTCATCATTAGAAATTGTTAACCTCCTCTTTTTTCCTTCATCCTCAATGTAAATTTATCAAATATGTATTGCTAATATTGGAAATTAAACTTAGTAGTTTTCCTTTGTTTCTTATAACTTTTCCCATTATCTTATTCTAACGATAAGTTTACTATTCTCCTAAGGCTAGTTTCTTGCTATCTCTGGCATATACTTATTACTTACATGATATTGCACTACTATTTTGTCACATCTTCATCATATAACTATTGTTTCGTACTAACTAAATTAGTTTGCATGTATATCACTTTATATATAATGGCCTTTTTTGAATGTTCATGTCAAGCTTTAATTTTAAGCAATAACACTATTTTTTACGAAGTGAGACACTTAGTTTGTTACGAAGTATCAATTAATAACCATCATCCACATAATTTCTAGTAAGACAACAAACTTACTCTCTATCTATAATTATAATTTTGGTTATCAATTACACATGTAAAGAAAAATATATGCAATATGTCAATTCATGATGGTCTAAAAAATATGAAATGAAACCAAAATCATGAAATATTTAACTAGAAAGGATTTTAGTTGAACAATCATTAAATATCTCGAGTTATTCAAAGTTGTTAAATATTCTTTAGTGGAAACAAATTTATTTAGATACATGCGTTGTTAATCTACATGTATTATTAAGGGGTTGATTTTCCAATCAATCAACTTGTAGATCACAACAAATAGTTCAAGGAACCTAATAAGAATCTAGTAATGATAGAATTTGAAGATTTGACATTTGAAGTTACTTTATATTAACATTGACAGATAAATTGATGCACTTAATTTAATAATTACAACTAATGGATCTCAATAAGCACTTACATTTGATTTTATAAAAAATACATATTTCTTAATAAATTTGATTACGGATAGGAAGAGGGGGAGGGATTCTCATTATTGTTGAAAAAATCATGAAATTAAGTATTTCTGTGGTTTGGGAAGAAGCTCCACCAACCTGGAAGAGATGCACGGACTCCTATTTGGACGTCAAATGGCCAAAAAAAATTCCATCCGATCAATTTTTATTGTTTTTGACTCCCTAATCACCATTCAACACCTCCAAAAAGGATCTATTACAAAGAACAACAACTTAAGCATTCTCTTCTATAGAATTTCTATAGGATCATAAGGTTGTTGGACTTCTTCTCCCATAAATGTTTTTTCTACATCATAAGAGGCCTCAATGGACAAGCAAATGCCTAGGCCAATCAAGTTTCTACCCTTAGAGTTTGACAAAATATGGTTAAGGGTGTGGTAGGATGGACACAAATTCCTTGACAATATATCCCTTCCCCATGATTGGAATTACGAAATTTGGATATTTTAGGAGAAAATAAGTTTGGAATTTGAATAATCAAGGTTGATGCAATCATGATAATTGAAGAATCTCCATAAAAACCAAAGATAACATATTGATTATCGCCAATCTCTCAATGGTGTATCTCCCTCCCATCAACGGTTACGTAAGCAGGGGTGAGGTGTCAATCGATGCCTTTGCATGGAATGATGTCAAACATGTTAATAAGGCTTGATAGTTTGTGTGGCTATCAACATCCAGACACATGCCTGCCACAATCACCATAATCCACCATCCATGACTTTAATTGAAGCAAGCTTGAGTAGAACTATGAATTTTATGGATGATGAGATAGTTGGAATGTGCGATTATAGGGGATTGTGATCAAAGACAATAAATCGCCACCAGAACATGGCTATCACAGAGTGTGGAGGAAGCAAGAGTTTTTATTCCCACTTATTGGTTTGGTTGAAGAGTCTCAAGCTCTGGGTTCCTCTGGCCAAAGCAATGGAAGATATAATTTTGGTGGTGTGTTGGGTGATTCTCAGCACACTACAATAAAACAGGCAATTTGCGCAAGATTTAGCACCAAATTTTAGTGCATTGTTTTTCCAATTAGTATGAGCATCCTAATGCTAAAACTGGCTCTATTTTACATTTTTTAAAGCGCCCTTTTTTGCGCCAGGTTTTGCATCATTTTTTACACCATATTTTGCATCCTTTTTTACATTAGATTTTGCATTAGGATTCGCATTTGGTTTTACAACAAGTTTTGCACCATTTTTTGCATATGTTTTTTCATCATTTTTTTCTTCCTATTTTGTGGCATTCTTTGCTTCCAGTTTTATGCCATCATTTTCATCAAGTTTTATACCATCTTTTGCATGCAATTTAATGCCTTTTTTTGCATCTAGTTTGTGGCAATTTTTGCATTTAGTCTTATGCTAATTTTTGCTTCTAATTTTGTATCTATTTTTTCATTTGATTTTGCGCTAGTTTTTCTGCTTATTTTTGCACTATTTTGGCATCCAAATTTGCATTCTTTTTGGTTTCTAATTTTTCACCCTTTCTAGCATCCAAATTTTCATCATTTTTTCTTCCTCATTTTGTGTCTACATTTGCATCTCATCTTGCACCTAGGTTTGAGTCTAAATTTGTATCTAGTTATACATCATTTTTTGCATCCTATATGGTGTCCTTGGTTTCACCCTTTTTTATGCTCAATTTTGCATCCCAATTTTACACCATTCTTTGCATCCTCATTTGGCATCTAAATTTGCGTCATTTTTTTGTTTCATTTTAGCACCCAACTTGGCATCCCCTTTTGCATTCAGTTTTGTTTCTAGTTGTTTTCCTTCTTTTTCATTTAGTTTAGTGTCCATTTTTGCATCCTTGTTTGCACCTAGTTTGGTATCATTTTTATGCTCTGTTTTGTTCCCTTTTGTGTCTAGTGTTGCACTTTTTTTACTTTTAATTTAAAACCTTTTTTTCCTTGTTTTCATCTTGTCTTGATGCATAGTTTAAAATCCATTTCTACTTACAGTTTTGTGTCCTAATTACATCCACATTTGGCTTCTTGTTTAAAGTGTACTTTTGTTTCCATTTATGACCCCCTTTATGGGTTCATTTTACTGATTTCAGTTACATAGTGAAATATATTACAATTTCTAAATATCATTATATAAGATATCACAATTCAAATTGATAACATAATGTATGTAAATAAATTTAAAGGAAATTGAAAACATACATCCAAGAAATAACAATATCATCATATATAATAATTCTCCATAAAAAATTCATTAACAATTTTCAATAAACATATAGGAATACCAAATTAACATCTATCATAGATATAATTATTCTAAGGTAAATTCACAACATCCATCCAAAAATAGTAATGTCATCATACATAATAGTTCTCCACAAAAAAACATTGACTATATTCAACACATATATAAAGCAACAAGATAATACTAATAATATCATTGTCATCTTTAATCAAATCAACTAAAATTCAAATGTGTGATTACCAGATCAAAATCTTTCATGAATATCATTATTCTAAGGTAAATTCAAAACATCCATCCAAAGATAATAGTATCATCATATATAATAATTCTCCATCAAAATAATGTTGATAATTTTCAAAATATACATAAGCCATATAAAATTTAATCTTGTAATTTAATGATATGTGGTGAGCAGAGCACCTAAATAGGCAGTGAGGTTGTGAGCCTTGATCACACCATTATTCAACAAATGAAATCTCAAACATACAAGTGGGAGTGTCATATTCATAAATTTTGTAACCAAACAACGTTGGTATCATACACATCAATTTTGTAACCAAACATTGTTGGTATCATATACATAAGGTTAGCGACCTTGTAAAATAGCCGATATATGGACAAAAGTCCAAAGGTTTCGATATGATTTAGACAATATCATATACATAAGGTTATAGGTCTTTTAAAATAGCTAAAATATGGAGAAGAGTTCAAAGGTTGCCATAAAGATGGTCTATGTCTAATGCCAGACCTTTCAAAAGTACAACATGGCGACAAAGAGTGGCTGTAGGTGCTATGGATGTTTTTGTTAATTCCAGTGGTGCTGAAGCCTCATGTGTAGGATTCGAGGTTGTTTCTGCTACTTCCATTGGTATTGAAGCCTCAAATACATGAGTTAGAGGAGGAAAAACAGTCAAAGTAATCAATGGAGGAGCAGAAACCAACGTAGTAGAAGTGTCACATGGCATATACTGGGGGTATGGATGCAGTGTATACTAGAGATATGGAGGGGGTGGGATCTGGAAAGGCCTATACATGCACATATCCTTGCGCAACATGATAGACCACTCATAAATTCTAATGATGCAACATTAAACAATGGAAATGCAAAAGCATAACATTAAAATTATGCATGCCTTTCCTTTCCACTGTGAATCCATTTTTCTCATGTGTGAATCCATTGGATGGACTTGCATTATTAAAACTCCTATATTAGTTGTTAGGTCAAAACGATATGGATTACCATATGTCATGCTGATAGTTATAATAACATATATATAACCATTCTAGACCTCAAAATTCCCTTAATGATCCATAGTTAGATCTATTTCCTTGATACACAAGTTTTGATAATGCAAGTCTACCAGCAATACTACATGGGTTTTGATAAAAAGATTCTATTGTCGTGAGATTCATATATCCATAGCCAAATCTACTGCTCTGGTACAAGGGTTTTGATAATGCAGGTCTAACAGCGATAAGAGCTCCATAACTCAGAAGCAGAAGCATTAAGGTTTGAGCACCAAGTTTTCTCCACTTAGTCCAATTACTTCCAAGAATAGAGGGTTTTTATTGTTTTTAAATGTATATGTCCATAGTAGCTATAGTTCCCTAATACAAGTGTTTTAATAATACTAATAATAAAGGTTTGCATCTATGGAGTTGTAGTCACATTGACTAATTAACCTATGTTTTTTCCACGTTCTAAACATATAGCCTCCTTTCTGCCAAATCCTTCCTCCATGAGAATGACATGGAATTTTGGTTGTTTTATTCACTCGATGGCCTTTTCAATCATGAGATATTTCGATTTATATTGAATTTGTTGTTTTTATTTATAATGAATCTGCTTAACCCATTCACTAGATAATATGGAAACATCATAGCTATATTGAATGGTTAGATATTTGTTATTATAACTATCGACATGATATATGGTAATCCATATTGTTTTGATCAATTATTCATTTATATTGAATTTGAATTTAATATTAACCTTTTCAATCACGAGATATTTATATTTATATTGAAATTGTTGTTTTTTATTTATAATGAATCCACTTAAGCCATTCACTAGATAATATGGAATCATCGCAGCTATATTGAATGGTTATATATATGTTATTATAACTATCGGCATTGAATGGTTATATATATGTTATTATAACTATCAGCATGACATATGGTAATCCATATCGTTTTGACCTAACAACTAATATAGGAGTTTTAATAATGCAAGTCCATCCAATGGATTCACACATGAG
>Ga0115851_101887_pt1 | contig 11142 bp, 9 predicted proteins | sample InSIn2gowninarea_FD_83865 | JGI IMG/M metagenome (GOLD analysis project Ga0115851, IMG submission 83865)
ATGAGAATAACTTTACTAATGAAAATGGAAAGGAATCCTACCGTCTTTTTACATCAATTAATTTTTGTATAAAAAAATATATAATTCCTTCAAATATATAACCCTAGATGAACCTCAATATTACGGGCCTTTTGAGACCCTTGAGAGGATTGGATGACTAGCCTATAAACATACACTACATTTGATAGCGAAACTCCATGATGTTTTCCATGTTTCATTGGTTAATATGTATGTGAAGGATTTTTATCATGCAATGATTGGTCTGTATTGTAGGTGGAACCAGAGGGAAAATACCAGCCAAAACCACAATGCATATTGGGGAGGAAATATCTCATGATACAAAACTAGGAAATAGAGCATGTTAAAGTGTAGTGGAAGCACATTGGGTTCATTTAAGTTACGTGGGATATGGTTGAGCAAATGTGGGCTTTGTATCCCTCATTATTCATAGGTGGAAGAAAATGATTTTTGGATATATGTGTATACATATGATTGTAAAATCCCCAATGAGTTGTGTTATAAATCTCCAGTAAGAGGTATGTTTGTTTTTTTTTTAGGATGATTTTATTGTAAATACTACTTAAATATATGTTGTAAAGCCTCACAGGAAGAATGTTTTCTTTTTATCATTTTTCCAGTCATAAGTGTTATAGAAAATTGAGGATAGTTTTCCGTTAAGGGGGGATGGTTTGTAACAACCCACAGTTAATGTTTCAGGTAATAAAGGATAATAAAGGAAAATAATACAAAGGTCATGGGACATGCATTCCAATTTTAATGTTGGGAAAACATCATAGTCAGCATCACTTTTAGTTTAATAATGGATATGGAAATTGGAAAAGAAAAAAAGAAATTATTGTCATTTAACTCTGAAATAAAGGAAAATAGGAGAAAAGTACGTTGAAGAGACACAAATATGCATGCTAAGGAAATTAGAAGGAAAATGAATAAAAAAGGAGACATCAATAATAAGAAGGCATAAGAGGACCAATTCACAAATTTTGTTACTTTAGATTTTTTATCTCATACACTCTTCCACACTTATAGCATTCACTCGAATTAAGAGAAAGGAATGCTTGCAAGTAAAGGAAGTAAAATGACAAACAAAGGAAAGGAAAGTAAACCAACAAGACAATTGAATGAACAACTTCAACATGAATATTTTGTAGGTAATAGGTTGCATGTGTGATTTCCTAGCCAATGCATGAATGTATGGTAAATGAATATGTTTATTTGGTTCATTTTATATCATTAGCATGGGTTTTCTCCTCGTTTGACAGTGGTTTCAATCTTCCCTTTCTATTTCGTGGATAACCATGGTGTGATTGGATTCACTCTAGTTTGAGCTTAATTTAGATTGGCATAAGGTTTCGCAACTAGGTGATGTGGTCTCATGAAAATTCCCAAGGGTTGGGGGTGTAGATAGTTTTCTCCAAGAATCCCTTGACATTTTGGTGGTAATAGGAAAAATCATAAAGGCATGGTGAAGAAATTATGTGGCATCCAAGGTTGGTTTAGTTTTGTTATCTTGGAACCAGTTCAGGTGACATCAAGATAGTTTAAGGGTGGAGGTGGCTTAAACTCTAGAGTCCCTCGTTTATTCTGTCTTCATTTATCCCGAGAGATCCCACATACATGCTTGGAATATGACACAGGGTCGATTGGTTGAAAGAAAGATTTGGTTCAGCCTAATTTATGGTCAGGTGGTGTGGGGAAGTGCCTGAACTGGTTTTATTTTTCATATGTTAATAGAAGTTATTTCCTCCTTATGATTTGTGAGAACTTGTATTGGTTATTATGTGGATTGTATGGTTTATTTATCATGGTTAATATTCTTGTTATATGCTCATTGTAAGCACGGTTCTATAATGTTCTCTATCTATTATGAAACCAGCTCACAAAAATATAAAAAAGATATATCAATGCCTTATAATTCAATCTCTTCAAGGGGGAAACCTCCTTTACATTACACAAATGAAAAATTATTGGATGATACAAATGAAAATACCTCATTTCTATATATAGGAGTCTAGGGGGTCATAATATAATCAGAATCGACATAGCAATAATAATGTAAGGGCACAATAATAACAATATTGGGCTTCTGTGGGGCACAATAGTAACAATATAGGGACTACATGGATACAACAATATAATAAGGGGTTGTACTAATAACAATAAGGGGTTACACTAGTAGTATAGTGGCCTAACATGCCCCTCTCCTTCAAAATGTGTTGTCCTCAATGCTTGAGTAGTTCTTGATGCTTATGTATAAAATTCTTGTCGTACCATGTGGAATCTTTAGCAGGTAAGTTCTTCCACTTGATGAGATACTCTAAAATTGATTGATTTCATAGCTATCGGGTTCTTTCTTTTGTGACTGGTCCAGGTTCTAATATGATTTTTCCTTCCCCTTCAAGTTTTGGTAATATTTTTTGAATTAGGATCTTTTGCAACCTTTGAATCAGTGGCCACACTTCTTTGTCCTTCTTCCATTCATCCCTTACTTTGTTTATCCAATTTGGTTGGATAATAGAAATAGCACAAAATAATGCTTCCACATCCTCATCCTTTCTTGAGAGTGAATCTACAACAAATATTTACTTCCATTTTCTATAGATGATGTCAAAATCATAACCAAACATATTTGTGACACATTTTTTTGTTCTTCTAATGATAATAGTTGTTCTAAAAAGTATTTAAGACTATCATGATCCATTTTTACCTTGAAGTGTCTTCCAATTCGGTAAGGCCGCCATTTCTTAAGTGAATGTGGTATTGCCAACATTTCCTTCTCATAAATAGCTTGCTTGAGATGTACCAATAAAAATACCCAATCACCTATGTCAAGAAAAATTTCACTATGATGTTGATCTACCTGTTTTTTCATTCGATTTTGTACCAAAGTGGTGTTATCCTTTAAAAGTTGGAGAACCTTTTGTTGATGCTCGATGTGATCTTTCACTGCTTGAACCTTTTTTCTTCTTGATATGTCCTTCTATATTGAGAGTTTGAGGAATGGTAATTTCTTGCAATGCTTTACAAGATATGGTCAGATTCATTTCTTGATGCTCGATGTAATCTTTGACTTCTTGAACATTTTTTTTCTTGATATGTCCTTCTATTTGGGTAGTTTGAGGAGTCGTAATTCTGGCCAATGCATTACAGGATATGGTTGGATTCATTTCTTCTTTCTTGATGTGATCTTTCACTTCTTGAATCTTTTTCTTCTTGTTATGCCCTTCTATATTGAGAGTTTGAAGAGTGGCAATTCCTTCCAATCCTTTACAAGATATGGTCGGATTCATTTCTTCTTTCTCTGGGGTTGGGTCTTGAAATATATCCTCTTCTTTTGATGTTCGTTGATCCTTTTCTTCCTCCTCTTCATACTCTATGTAAAAATAATTTATTCTCAGCACACTTATGACCTTTAGTGCATTTTCTATCACAATTGTAACAAAGCCGTTTTTCTCTTTTTTCTTCCGATTGTTGTGGTGTAACCCTTGTAGATTTTGGAAGGCTAGGAGAAATAACACTTCCATCTTTATAGTTGTGAGGGGTAGAATTCCTTGTTGCCATAATTTTGCTTTTCACTTTGTAACAAAGCCCTTTTTCTCTTTTTTCTTCCAATTGTTGTGGTGTTGCTCTAAAGAAGGTGTTGTTCTTTGTATTCTCATAATGTGCTATAATTTCTTCCATGAAAATTAACCACGTAACAAGTTGTTTAGGAGAAAAAAGTCCTTTATACCATAAAAATTAGTCTTGTTCTAAATATGAAGATGCAATACATACCTTTTGTAATAGTGGTACACCATGTAAATCAAAATATTTCTCTATCTGTAGTATCCAATTTACCATATCCTTGTCATCAAACTTCCTCATCTCACCTTTTCTTGATTTTAGGAGCTCGATCATGAACCGACTATAACTATGTACCTTGGGACCTTTAAGTTCTAAAATTGTGACCTGTAGTATTCCTCTATGTCCTTTTTCCAATGCCATGAGTCTGATTGAATTTATGTTATCCAAGAAAGAGTTATGCACAATCTCCCAAGGTGACCTGATTATATACCTTTCCAGAAGAGCAAACTTGTATTAAGTTCCACGTGTCACTCTTCTGACCTTAGAATCTGAAAACTATACACAGGAGACTATAGTCCGTCCTCATTATATACCTTCTTACGAAATTTCAATATGATGTTCAAAGTAAAAGTTACGTCTATCTTCCCCAAGTCACATGTTTGGAATGTAATTCGGGAGTCTACAAAAATGCCAAACTCCTTAGATCATATCTCTGCAAATATAGCATGAAAATCTCTGAAATTTGGACACGAGGTTTAAAACAATTTCAGCCCAAATGGGTTTTTTTTGTAGCATATGAAACATCACAAGAAAAAGGTTATTGCACAAATTACATGATGACCTGTTTGGAGCAACGAAACCCTAGAATCGAAATCTTTGATACCAAATTTTATGAAACCAGCTCACAAATGATAGAAAAGATAGATCAACACCTTATAATTCAGCCTCTTTGAGGAGTTAACCTACTTTACATTACACAAATGAACAATTCTTTGATGATACAAATGAATAGACCTCCTTTCTATATATAGGAGTTTGAGGGGTCATAATATAATCAAAGCTGACATAACAATAATAATGTAAGGGAAAAATAATAACAATAGTGGGCTTCTATGGCACACAGTAGTAACAATATGGGGACTACATGGGTACACAAATATAATAAGGGGGTTGTACTAATAACAATAAGGGGTTACACTAGTAGTATAGGGGCCTAACAATATCTATGGTTTCTGTTCATGTTACTAAGTATTTGAATGGTTGATCAATGCATGCGCTAACGAGTGTTGTTTCAACTACTTGAGAGGGAATTATACCTTCTTTATGATTCTCAATTGAATTTAAAATATTTAATGTCATATATGCATTCATGACCTATAACTCATATTTTGACCACATGTTTGACAACATGGTTAATGTGTAGTAGGTAGTCTAGGTCAAGTTCTTTCTTAAATTTTTAATGGTTGGCATTGTTGTCACATTAATTATGTTTCTAGAAAGTCACAAGATGTTTTGGGCAATCGTTTGGAGGTTGACATGGAAAAGTGGCTCATATATCAATATTGTTGGCACTAAGCAATAGTTTTTGGGTAAGAACCACATGTGAACATGCATATGCCTGTGGATGGAAGCTCATAAGCTTATGCATGTTGTGTTGTGGGTAGGACCGAGGTTTAGGCTTGAGAAAGAGTAGTTGCAGCTCAGGATATGATCATCAGAGGTTGTGGAATGAATTTTCTTTCATCTAGTGCTCCTTAGGGGTATCAATAAGTTTTCAATTTATCGGCCCCAATATTATAAGGGGAACTTAAAGGTTGTGTCATATCATAGTATCAGTCCTCTTACTATTATCTTGGAGAGCTTGTAAAAGTGGGTAAATGTGGGAGAGTGCATTACATAAATGCCTTAGAAAAATTTATGATGCTCATGGATGTTATTTTGCAACCTTTTACCAACATGTTGATGGTTGTATATCTGAATGACATCCTCATATTCAAAAAAAGTTTGGAAGGGAAATTACAACATATTGGATAGGTCTTTCAAACCCTCTGACAACAAAAACTATGTGCTAACTTAGAGAAATCCTCCATTAACATGAACTAGGTCCAATACTTTCAATACTTAATTGATGAAAAAGACATGCATGTGGATTTGGATAAGATCCAAGTCATTCAATATTGGCTAGCCCTGACAACTTTCATAGAGCTTCATAGAATTTTTGACCTTGCCAATTTATATAAAAGGCTTGCATTGAACTTCTCTCATATCAGACAGCCTTTACATGAAGTTACGAAGGGCAGAGTGAAAGAAGAGTGTGTTTCGTTTGAGACACAACAAAATGAATTAGTCGAGCTGAAACAACACCTTTTTCTATAAATCAGTAGGCACATTGCCAGACCTACAATAGCCATTTGAAATTGATTTAGAAGCCTCTGATTATGCTATTGGTGTAGTTCTCACCCAAAAATGTGGTTTGGTATCCTATCATACTGAGAATATTTGATACTATTTGAAAATAACCCACCTAGGATAAGGAGATGTTGTCCAACATGTAGGCTTGTTGACAGTGGAAACATTACATTGTGGGTAAGGAGAAGATCATCCACATAGATCGCCAATCTCTCCATTTTTTGCATAAATAAGGGAAGTTGAATGACGATCACCACTAGAAATGGTCCACATATCTGCACCAATTCCATTCAAACATTAAGTATAAGAAGGGAAGAACCAATAACATTGCGGATTGTCAGAATTGGACCCTAGTTGTGGCACTGAATACTTTCTCAACTCTTATGCGCACGAGAATTTTGGATGGCAAGAGCTACATATGAATGATCCACACTTTTCCACAACATACTGGATGTTGATGGATGTAAACAAATTACCATGCTTCCACCTCAAAGAAATATTGTTATGCTACCTCGGGCACCTTTGTGTTCCTTCAAGTGAGCGTGCCAATATGATTTGGGAGATGCACTACAGTCAGGCACTAAGACACTTTGGTTTATAGAAAATTGTAGAAGTACTACCATACTATTCATATTGGATAAAACTTTAATAGGATGTTTGAAAATATATTATATCTTGCACTTCCTATGCCATCACCAAACCAACCATTAAGGAGAAAGGTTTGTACACTCCTATCCCTACTCCTATCCAACCTTGGGAATTGATCTCAATGGACTATATGTGTGGACTTCCTTCTACCAAGGATGGTAATCACTGTGTCTTTGTGGTCATTGATAAATTTTCTAAGATCTTTATATTGAATGCTATCATAGTAAAAGACACTGCCAAACTCGTTTTCGAAAAAGTGTGGGTACGTGTTAGGATTCTAGGCCCATTATATCAAATTAATATAGTATGTTCCTAAGCACATTATTTTCAAGCCTTTGGTCATTTTTGGACACCAAACTCACCAAGTTAGTTTCATTCCATCCTTAGACTAATATCCAAATAGAGGTTGTGAATAGGATGATAGTGCACATACTATGCATGTACAACTCCTAGCACACACAAACATTGGATGAAAGTATCCCCTATGTGCAAAAAAAATATAATAGAGATATCAATAGCTTGAATGGCCACAACACCTTTCAAGTGGCCTTTGGATTTTAACCATTATGTCCCATTGATGTTGCAATGCCTCTTTCAATGACACATGCAAAATTTTCCAATGTTTTAGTTTGAATATGATAAAGCCACAATATTTATTGAATGCATCAAACACATATTCCAACAGTTTCATGATATCCTACATAAATCCAATTCCAAATAGATACAATGTCATGATCAACATAAGGTGCCACATAAGTTTCAAGTGGATGAAAAAATGTGGTTACATTTGCAAAAGGAACCGCTTACTGGAGCCCATTAGAAGCTTTGACCACTCTGATAAGGGCCTTGGATCATATCCACAAGTATGGTTAGAAAGTATTTCCAGCTAAATATTCCCCTGATTACTTAGCTTGCACCCAATATTCAATGTGGACCACCTTCAACCATACTTTCCACCATTACTAAACAAAGTAGACATTGTTCAGTAATGGAAACCAAAAAATATCAAACATAATTGCATTGAATAAGACATGAATGATGAGAGCATGGAAACAAAAATTAAGAACACTCTCTAAAGAGAATCCAACTCTATCTAGTTTTCAAAGTCATCTAACTCCCGCACCAAGGCAAATGGATCATCAAGGACCAAGCTCAATATAAGTCACACCATCTCACGGAGGCACTCAAAGTAATGGGGAGCATCACTTTCTATTGGGGGAGGATTGATCCAAGTGGATATTGGTAGCCACCTTCCTATTCCACTTAGACCCCTATAATTATTTCCTTTTAGTTTCTTACTTTCTAGCATACTTTTTATTTTTGCATTTTTTCAAGTCTTGAACTTGCGAAGCCCTTTTTAGGCCATAAACAAAGTTTTTTATGGAAATGGGAAAATGGTTTAAAAAGTTTTCCTATTTGTTCTAAAAACATTTTTTCCTTAGATAGACCTTTGTAATGGGTTATCGTGCATGCCAAACAAATATCGTATTCCAAAGTTATGATCCAAGGAGGATGACATTGTAATTAATACCATCAGGGCACACAAAAATTTGATGCTTCATCTGCTAGGGTTAAGTTTTTGAATGTTTAGGGTTTCTCATTATTTCTTCATGATAAAAAAGACTTATAGCCTTATTGTAACTCATTTTGGAAGGAATGTAGTTGCCACATCTCTTTTCAAAGATGCACTACCATCGCCTGAACTAGTTTGTTTCCTTTCTCCAGGTAAACAATTTTCAGTAGTTGTTATTTATTAATTGAATTTCCCTTTCACTATATATGTGCATTTATGTTTAAGCATGTATTTCATTTCATTCCTCCATTAATATTGATCATGTTCTGGAGAAAATGTCAGGGATATTTTAACCAGAAAAATTCGACATTCTTCAGAGAATACAATTCATACTTTTTGGAGCAGACATATTCAATTTGTTAAGAAGGCCTCTCTTCCTCCTGTTCTGACAAGTATAGGCCCTCTAATAGAAAATATATTAGTACTTTTTGGAACAATATTCTTGACCTACTAAGAGAAGACATCTTGGCTTGTTTTGAACAAATTTTGGTGACCTATTAATGCAGATATTATCCTTGTTGTTGATCAACTATGAGCATCATAGGAAGAAATTATGTTTCACCAAGATTCTATCTATTTGAATGAGGGAGATTGTGCATAATACGATAAAGTAGAACAACATGATAATAGGGTGAGCAGAACACTGTCAGGAGGATCTTTACAAAATGGAGCCAAGTGGAGTCAATGGCAGTGGGAGAACTTGATTGGAAACTACTACTAAGAAAATCACCACATTTTCCATTGATATCAAAGGGGGAGAGAAGGAAAAGGACCCTGATCATTTATAAGAGTTATCATTGTATGTTTCAATCAATCGATAAATTTTTCATTGACATTGAGACCCCAACATTGTTGAGGAAAACTCTTCTTGAAGCATGCCTTAACATGCCCTATATCGAAAAGTGTTTGTTGATAGTGATAAATTCTAGATGCATGGAAACAGCCATAATGCTCCCTAGGTGTATGGATTTCCTAATATGTCCTAGATATATGGTTGAAGTAATACATGATGATATCCTAAATACATGGAGGAAGCCATAGCAATTACTAACATGATCATAATAAGGTTATCATCCTGAAGATATCGAAATACTAATCGCTAATTGGAAACGACATTATAATCTAAAGGTGAAACTAATGCATGGAGGTCAGCATCATGGTGGGATGATTATTTTTTGTTTATCAGGATGTGATAGGTTTTATTACCAACCATTTATTTTATGATATCAATTTCACTATTGTCATAATTTTACAATGTTTCTTTCAAAAACAGGAATGAAATTTCAACAACAACTAAAGGGGACTCAAATCATGAAGGAATATTCCATGGACACTACCTCATATGCTAGCAATATTTGATACTTACCACAATCCTAAAATGTTTATATGTTGATGGTAGACCATATATCTTGTTCCAAAATGTATTTTTGAAGGAATTGTTACTATATATGAAGAAAATAAAACACTTGGAGGATCTCTTGTCTTCATAATTATTAAAACTTATAAACCTAGTAAGGTCAGCTCCTCCTAAAAAAAATAAAACAAAATTTAACATATTTTTCAAAGGTTGCATCTCATGTCAGCCCTTTCACCCAACATATTTGTCTCTTCATAATTACAGGGGAAAATGTGTATAAATAGAATGTTTTATTTGTCATTTTGATCATCCAACTCAACTGAGACACATTGACAAGAAGTGTAGATAGGAGTTCATAACTTGTAAACTAGAAAGAAGGACAAATTGTATTAATACTTCTATGGTTTTGTGCAGTAGAACCTATGATATCTATTATTTCATTGTCAAGGTTTTTTGTGGTTTTCATTTCAATCGATTCTGGTCCAAATTAAAGCAAAACTTGTCTATGTTGGAGGATTAGATTTGGCCAAACATCAACTAATATCTGACCCAAATATTTAGCCTATTACAGAGGTCTATGGCCAACAAATTTTGACAGTTGTTGGAAATATTTAGAGGGGTAGTGAATCAATATTTCCTTTTATAATTGTTGTTTTATACCAGTTAATAGCACTAAGGAATATAACACAAAATGAAAAAATGAGAATAACTTTACTAATGAAAATGGAAAGGAATCCTACCGTCTTTTTACATCAATTAATTTTTGTATAAAAAAATATATAATTCCTTCAAATATATAACCCTAGATGAACACTACAATATTTAAATACAAACCAAGGTACAACATGTACTACACCAAGCTCCAAATTGGTTTTTTTGAGGACTCCAATCCTCTCCAATAATTCACACTCTAACCTATATTTTCAACAAGGCTTTAACCTTATGTTAGGATTCCAAACCTCTTAGTATACTTTAGTTCTTCAAGGTGGTTTTAGTGTGACTTGAATACTTCAGATATATTCTTAAACAAGTTGTAAATATAACTCCAAGATCACCTTTAGCAAATACCTCGAATAGTCTCCAAAATTCTTTAGGGGATAGTTCATCAACATCAACTTTAGTAACCCTAGTATAGGTTTCCAAGACTCTTCATGTTTGGAAAATAAATACTCTTCAAGGCTAATCCATTAGGGATTCAACAATATTTCTCCAAAGTGATACCAAAATAGACTCAAATAGTAGTCCAACAAGAAATACTTCAGTTTTACTTCAATAATTCTCTATAGAGCCTTAATTATGATTCATGAGCTCTCCAACAATTTCTTCAGTTTTTCTTCAAGAGGTCCCGAAAAATTATCCAATAGATGGTCTCAAAGAATACCTCCAAGATCATCAAGCTTAGCTCAAAATAGTACCATCCTTTGCAAGGGAGAATTTTTCCAGAACTCTAGTTGAGTATGCTCATCCACAAGGCTAATATCTGCATTAATAGGTCACCAAAATTTGTTCAAAACAAGCCAAGATGTCTTCTCTTAGTAGGTCAAGAATATTGTTCCAAAAAGTACTAATATAT
>Ga0115851_101889_pt1 | contig 11141 bp, 8 predicted proteins | sample InSIn2gowninarea_FD_83865 | JGI IMG/M metagenome (GOLD analysis project Ga0115851, IMG submission 83865)
GGGCCATGTTGTGCAAGTAAAACTCAACCATTTTGGCCCTATCTTCTAGTGCACTTTGATCACAAAAATCAATAAGTTTTTTGCAGTAATGAAATGGCATGGTGGTCCTTTGTGCTAGTGTTTAGCATTTCATGATGTTTTCTTCATTACTACAGTAGAAGTAGCTCTCTCTTAGAATAAGGTTTGCTCTCCTTCCATCAAAGAATTAAGCTTCTTCTGACTGTACAGAAGTTTGGCTTGGAACCCCTGGGTTCTCTTACCAGATAAACAGTGACAACACGCAGGACCTTCACTTCTACTTACGCATATAACACTGTCACCTCCAAGTTTGTACGAACCCTGGGTTGATAAGTAAGCTGGTAGCCCTGGGAGTTGCAACATTATTGTTACAATACCTAGGCTCACCACTTTTTGGCGTCATTGCCAGGGAGGTGTCAAAGTAGAAGTGATTACTACTCTTTTCTTCTATTTCTAGTCTTCAACTTTCTTCCATTAGTTTATTTCTGCAAAAGTAATATAGTTTCTTTCTTTCTTTTAGTTGTCATTATCTGCTTTCCTTTCCATTCTGCAAGTAGAATTTCAATCATAAAAACAAAAACAAAAAATTCTCCAAATACCAACCCAACCCCCCATTTGATCACGTGGTGCAGTAAGAGCCACCTCACCATTCACTATTGCAGGTAGAAGAAGAAAATGACAAAGAATGTAGAAGAAATGGATGGAGATGATGATAATGAGGAAGATCCTCTTGGATTTCCCATTCAAGATACTGATGTAGTGTGCACATGAAGAACATCCCTCCATATTTTTTTTCCAAAATTTTCATGGTCTAAGGACAGAGGATTCAGAAACCTTTCTCTTTGAATTTAAAATTATTTGTAGATCTTATGGTTACCTATCAAAAACTCAAAACCTGGGATTGTTTCCAACAAATTTAAAGGATAGAGCTCTAATATGGTTCATGAGTTGAGGGACTAATTCAATAAGATCATGGAATTATATGCAAAAGATGTTTCTAGACAAATATAAAAATCATGATCTTAAAGAAGAAATCTTTAGAATGAATCAAGGAGAAGATGAGAGTCTAGAGGATATAATAGAGAGGTTCATGGACAATGTTAAGAGGGCAAAACTACATCGTTTAGGTTCTGACACACTAAAAACCCTCTTACTCAGAACAATTAGGGATGAATGGATTGATATCCTTAATATCATGAGTAAAGGTGATGTATACCAATTATCATTTGAGGAAATATGTGAAACATGCAAACACATATCAAGAGGAAAAGCAAGAGTAGGTAAATCAGCATCAAGATCAGTAAGTCAAGCTAAACTTGTAAATTTGTTTGATGATTTTAAAACAGAAATTCTTAGCAATCTAACAAAACAAGTAGAAATGTTAAGAATGAAATATGAAGGAAAAGAAAATGCTGATATTTGTGTTGTAGAATCACAAGATGTTAGACATGGTCCATCATTACCAAGGTTGAAGAAAGTTCACCAGGAGGACAATGGACCAAGTCCATTGCCAATGTAGCGATGTTATGTAGCTCCAAGAGGACCATGGTAGCTTATTCAACCTGATATGATGCAAGATCCTAATTCAAAATTTCAGGCTTATGCACGTCCACCTCCAAGTAGTTGGAACACACCTTTTCCTTGGCAACATTGGCCATCACAACCCCAAAACCAATTTTGGGAAAAAGGTTGGCAAGAAACTTATGGGAGCCATCCACAGTATCCTCAATATCCTCCATACCAAACTCCATGTTATCCTTACCATTCACCTCCACCACAACCACAACCCCATCCACATCCATCTCAAATATACACTCCCACTCAACTACTTGTATCACCATTTCCAAACCCACACATTGAAGTAGCTCAGCCCACTTACAATGCTTAGATAAAACACTTCCAAACATATCTTCTTAAGGTCAATAGTATTCCCCATAGCTCAGGAAGAGTATTGCAAAAAAGAGATTCCCCTAATATCATTGAAGGACAACATATAGAAGAAGAAGATTCAAAAGAGAAGATCAAAGAACCATGCGCTGCATTTGATAAGGAGCAGACAGCAAAATCAGAGATTGAGAAAGCTCCCTCATCGTTACCATCAAATCCTCTATATGTTCAAGAGAACACTCAACAAAAATAGGAAGATTTGAAGGTCATGAAAGAAGAAGACATCCAAGATGATCCAAGTCAGCAAGTGGACCAGGGATATCACAACTACATTGACATATAATTCTAGACAATCACTAAGTTGCAACATCACTCTCTACCTCAAATATGCTTTATCCTTTCAAAGTCAAATCATTTGGTCTTTGAAGTCTAGGTACATGTCAAAGAATATATTCTATGCCTCCACGTCATCTTGTTTGTCATCTTGATGTCCACCTGGCTCCATTGAAAGTATTCTTATACTTCAAAGTTATTTTGTTTTTCAAGTAGAGTAGGGTAGAAAATAAAAATAAAAAAATAAGAAGATCCCTAGGTGAAAACCTTCCTTGAGGCACTCAGAGCAAGTATATAGGGTGAAAACCTCTCTGAGGGAGCCTACGTATTTTTCAAATAATAATAATAATAATAAAAGAAAGAAAAAAATAAAAAAGACATAATTTTTCTTTGCAGGTGGGTGAGAAAGACAATCAAGGAGCAAAGAGAAGATCCAAAGGGAACCCTGCCTCACATATATTCATCTCCTCCACTCCTTACCGTGCATCCATCCATCAATTCCATTGTTTTTCACTTCATTTCTTCAATTCAGGTGAAGATTGTGTTTTTTAACAGAATCACCTCAACCATTACCATCATCCTTGCATCCACATACACTTCTACTCCCTCCATCCATTCATTACAACATCCTCACAGCACTAGCCAGCAACATGATCGAGAAATTCTAAGGGAGACACCAAACATTGCCAAGTAGTAATCCAAGAGATCCACAACAGCAGTAGCATCAGATCCAAGAGCTCCACAGCAGTAAAAACAACATCAGATCTTCAATCACATACACCTGCAAAAGCTAATAAACCATCAGTAGACAACAGAGGAGGAAGAAGAATGACCATCAGCAACACCTCTAATCTTTGACAACTACAACATGGCATCAAGACCATAGGTAGGTATCCCACTCACTCACTCATATGCACCATTTGATCAAAATTTTTAAAGGTTAAGAGGTAGTTGGTATATAAGTGAAAAGGTGGCAAAAAGGAAATTCTTTAATAAGTCAAAAGAGAGTGCAAGATTCCATATATATAGTGTTGTTATGGAAACCATTTGAGAATGCTTGAAGAATTAAGATTTGGTGTAGAAACACCAGTTCACCAAAGATTCAGCATACCCTATTTCTTGATGCAATCACTCATAGACTCCAACAACAAAGTAAAGGAAGGAAATTTCCAACAGTTTGTTCACCATGGGTTGATCAAAACCCTCATTGAGTATGCCCTCTAAAACCTCAAGATCCCTATAAAATGGTCAATATTCAGAGACATACCAGCAGAGGATGACATCAAAACCCTCACCTAAGATGTTAGTCCTTCTGTCAGTGAGGAGGAGGCAAAACAAGAAGAGACTAATATAGAGGAACATGTTGAAACACAAGGAGGAGGATGTTGAAACAGAGGAAGAAATTGATGGAGATGAGAAAGAATAGCAAAAGGAAGAAGATAAGAAAAATAGAGAGTACAACTGCAGGAAAAGGGAAACTAGCTAGCATGTATGGCTAGCCTCTCCTTGGAGGCCATCCAATGTAGGATGCCAGCTAAATCCTATGTTTTTACCTCAGAAAACAATGGCTGCAATTTCATATTAAAACACTAGCACAAAGGACCACCATGCCATTTCATTACTGCAAAAAACTTATTGATTTTTGTGATCAAAGTGCACTAGAAGATAGGGCCAAAATGGTTGAGTTTTACTTGCACAACATGGCCCTCACAAACATGAATTTTTGGGATCCTAATGCAGAGCTAGGAGATCTACAATTAATGGCTTTGGCATCATGGATGAACCATGAGGAGTCAAGGGCTGCAGAGATGAAAAAATATTGGCCAGAAAGAAAAACAAACCTCTTTTTATTAGATCTAAACAATCAAATGCCATGGCCCTAATCAACACCCTAATCTAATTGCAAATGATTCCTATCTGACACTTAGATATCTTGTTTCACAACAGCAAGCAATTTCACATTTTTAGGATATGTTTAGGCTGCTAAAATGATAACATACAGGCCTGCTAAAGGAGATGGAAAACACTACCACACAACTTGAAGACCAGAGAATATCACTCCCCTCAAAGGTTGAGAAAAGCACTCAACAGGGCACCTATGTATGAGCAATCAATGCAAAGGCTGAAGGTCAATTGCCTAAAACTCAGTCCACCGCTACTGTTAGGGATGCTAGAAGGGAGAAAAGAAGAAGAGGAAAAGAGGCATTGTGAAGAAGTAGAAATGAACGCAGGCTTTTGTAAACAAGAAGAAGAGATCACAGAAGAAGAATCGGATGCCAGAGAGGCTACCAAATCCATGAAGGACATGGACATTAACTAAGTTGCTCAGAGGATGAGAAACACTTTCAGTAGGGGGGGTGATGATGAGCCTCATTACTAAGTAATTATATGGGCCTTAATTGGCCTTAATTCACCTCCTAGCTTAGTCAAAACAACTATTCTCACAACTTATTGCATACTTTTGATTATATTTTGTTTATGAAATGAGTTAGAGTTGGATATTTGGTTTTGTGGTCTAATTTTCATGTGATGCGGGAATAAAGGGGTAAAAGCAAGGAAAAATGCAGATATAAAGGATAAAAGCAAAGAACTATGGAAAATACCTTGGAAAAGACTCGAATGGGACAAGGGAGAGTAACTATTGGAGGTAAATCCTTCTCATTTACTACCCCTCCATTGGAATATTCCACCATCAGCTCAGAGTGAACATAGCCATCACTTTGAAGACTAAAAGACAGCCAAGCATGTGAAAAGGACAGAAAACAATTTATCTTAAGTTGGGAGCCAAGCCTCCCTAATGGGAAGGAAGTTGTTAGAGAATTTAGATGTGTAAATAGAGAGGCTTAGGACCTCATTAGATTCAAACTTCATTTGTAAAACTTTATTTTATTTCTGAGTTGCAAAGACTTGTGAATTTTCTCTCTAATCCATGGTTTCTATAATAAATATGAGTTTTGTTTAAGTTAGCCCGGAGTTAAACTTCAAGGGTTGAAGCTCTTGGATTAGAGCCTGACCTAAGCAGCCACAACTCCTCTTTATTGTACTGTTCTGCTAGCATAAAGTTGTGTTCTGTTTATTTGCTTAAGTAGTTTCATGGTTTTCTCTGCATTTTCTCAAGAAGTTTTCTGGTTCTGATTCATTTGTTTAAGTAGCTTTCTGGCTACGTTCATTTATTTGAATAGCTTATTGTTTACGTTCATCTATTACAGTAGCTGCATTTGCTGTAGTTTACTTTCGTTTGTGTTTTTGATTCATAGGTTAGTTAGAGGAAAATATTACTATCAGGTTGTGCGCAGGTGTCTCGGCCTCATCTCCTCCCTCGAGGACCATGACTTGAGGTAGAGAGCCTCCAACAACCCCAAAAACACAGTCTCTGGTTCTCACATGGGCTATGGGGTTTAAATGCATTTATTTGTTTACTCGCATTGGTTTTCTTTGTTATCTTCCTTTGAAACCTCTTCTAGCACATTCCCCCTACATCGCTTCCTTGTCATTCGATCACCAACAAACCTTCACAATCACTGTCTGGTTCACTGTTTTCTCCAACTGCTACCTCATGTGGCGTCCACCATTTACTTTATGAACATTAAGTCCCCACTGTCGATCTACCTTGCCGGATCCAACGATTGTCGGTTCACCCGATCACTTTAGGCACTTTAATCCCCCACCGTCGATCTGCCTTGCCTGATCCGACGACTGTCACTTCACCTAATTGCCAACTAGCATGGTAGATCTCCACCATTGATCAGCCCCGCCTGATCCAACAGCTAATGCGTAATCTCGCGGGGATTAGTGCACAAACGTTATCCACCCGAGAGCACGCGAGAAAAGTGTTTTTCTCATGCTATGTGTCACGGAGTAAGGCTAATCACTTGAAAATTCTAAATATTGCTTATAGCCTGAAGGGTGTGCGAGAAACTACTTACTGCCTTAGAAACCCGCTCCCTCATTTCTACACGTTGCTTTTCCCCGCGATATGATCTCCGCTGTCCTTCTCTTGCCTTCACCCGTGCGATAAGATCTTAGCCGTTCATCGCTCCTGTTAGCCTCGCTTGTCCATCTCTTGACCTCACCAATGTAATTAAATCTCAGCCACTCATCTCCTTTGTTCCCTTGTTCTTCCATCCACTCACCTAGTCCTTCACAACACGAACTCCGTCATTCATCTACTTTGCTCCCTTGTTCATCCATCCATTCACTTAAACCTTCACGATAAGATCTTAACTGTTCATCCCATTAGTTCACCCTGTTTGCCCATCTACCTACATAACCTCTTGTGATCAAATCCTTGTCGTTCATTTACCTTTCACCTGACTAATCTAATAGTTCTTCTGCACTGTTGCTCCCTCACATCCTCCGTTCACTGATTTCGAACTTCGATTACTTTCTCCACTTGAAACCCAATTTAGCCTAAGTTTCTTTGCTACACCTTTGTCCACTTTAATGTTTTTACTTCTGCAACTTAGATAATTAGCATTAGGTTAATGGTAATTTAGCAATTCTTCTTAGCATAGTTGTTTAATGGATTAGTTAGGTTATGGTGTAAGTTTAGAATTTCATGTTGTTTTCTTCATTACTGCAGTAGAAGTAGCTCTCTCTTAGAATAAGGTTTCCTATCCTTCCATCAAATAATTAAGCTTCTACTTACTCTATAGAAGTTTGGCTTGGAACCCCCGGGGTCTCTTTCCAGATAAACAGTGACAATAGGTAGGACCTTCACTTCTACTTGTGCATATAGCATTGTCACCTCCAAGTTTGTACAAACCCCGGGTTGATAACTAAAGCTGGTAGCCTTGGGAGTTGGAGCATTATTGTTGCAATACCTAGGCTCACCAAGTGGTAACAATCCCTAAAATATTTTATTAAATGAGATGAGTAAACTTGCCTCCTACCTTATCCTTATAGCACCACTTTCATTTCCGTAGAAGTTTTCCTTTTAATGCAATATGCCAAAAGTTATGTTACACTTGTCTTGTAATTCTAGAGATCTTATGCGAAATTATATCCTCTTTCAACTCTTCTTAGGAATCTAGAGCTAGATCCTATATGGAAGGTAGGATTTTCTCCTCTTCCTAGTCTAGTATGGAAGGCTCATGGAGTTTGAGTTTTTCCACATTCATGACTAGGTAAAACTGCATGTATGGGGGTAGACTGAGTCTGCAAGCAATATCTTAGACCTTTTCTAATACCTCAAAAGGACCATATTATAGAGCCTTGATTTTCTTGCCAGGACCTTATAGCATGTCCTTATACAATTATAACCATACTTTGTCTCCCACTCTGAATGAATTCTTTATTCTTTGTTGATCATACTTAGTGGTGTATTTTTCCTCTAAATTCTTCAATTTCTCATGTACTTGTAGATGGATCTACCTAATCTTCTCAACAATTTTTGTTTCTCTTAAAGCATTCCCTTTGAGATCCTTCCCACACTCATCCTTGTTTCCATTATGCAATATCCAAAGGTTAGGGTAGAAAAAAAAAAAAAAAAAGGTTTAAAATGGGTAATTACCAATAAAATTTTTGATTTTTTTTTTTAACAAGTTCATAATAATAACAAATTTTCTTTTTTATGTCTATAGATGCTTCTAATTGTAACCCCTCAAAATATACACTAAAGTCCTATTGACTACTTATGTTTTCCCATTTGTCTGTAGATGGAATGTTGTAGACCTCCTCAACTTGGTGTCCATCTTCTCATATTATGTAGTCCAAGATGTATTGAGAAATATATTATCCTTATCAAAAAATTTCTCATTTGTATCCCAAGGTGCTGCCATACATATTCAAAGAAAACATTTGTTGTTTCTTTCCCTCTTATGGTCATTTTATATGGCATGAGAACAAACATCTTGATGAATTTGTCAACTTCCACAAATAGATAATCATTTCCCTTCCTATTTTTTGTAAAACCTCCCCCCCAAATTCCATGGAATCCTTTCCAAAAGACGAGTGGGTACATGTAAGGGATGGTATCCACCTTGTTTCCTATTTATATGTTTGTTGGTAAAACAAAGCATACATATTATAATGAATGTAGCTACAAATTATTGCATTCTAGGCCAATATGCATACCTTTGTAAGTTGGCCATTGTTTTACCTACACCAAAATGCCTTGCAACTTTAAACACCCCACTTACCTTAGTGAAGTGTCCACTAAATTAACCAGTTTCCCTTGTACGGTTAGGGAAATGGGATAAAAAACATATATTTATGTTTGTTTGTCAAGTTTCCTCCAATTGAACTTAAACAAAATCCTCGACAATCCTCCATTCATAGTCAAGGGTTAGAGATGTATTCATCTCTATCTATTTTATTTATAATTACCGACAAGGGAACTACCTTCATCGTCAACACTATACATATGGATTATATACACATATGTGTGTGTGTGGGTGTGTGACACTATTATTCTCTATCTACCTATATATATAACTTCCTTCAAAATTCAACCATTGGGCTGTTAGATTTAATGGCTACCCCTTGTGAATTAACTCCAACGTGCCGACATTCTGTCAACAAGGCATATATATATATATATATATGTATATAATAGGTGCAAACCCCTGTTGACACCCATTTTACAAGGTGCACCTCGTTCCACGAATGGTCTTGTGCTAACAACTGTGAGGTGGCCTTATTCTCATAGGTATAAATGCACATGACAAAAGTCAATAAACATATGTATGTGTACCATTTGATGGTTAGTTACCATGGCATTCTGACGCACGGTTTTCAAAGTTCCAATGCCTTATATTCAATGGCTACAAATAAAAGAGGGAGGGCGATGATATATGGGAGCTCAAGTACTCCCTTCGTAAACTGGTAGATAAACTCCTATAGTTTATGTATGGATGAAGGTCGAATCCACCTAGTGTCATTCCACACTACACTGCCTTGCGTACAATTTTATATTATATAATTATTTTTTTATGCTTTACTGACAACCATTTCCATTGCCTTATACCTGAATAGCTAGACTCACACTCAGGTTCACCGTTCTTCGATGGTCCCATGCTAGTTGTCATTCAAATGATACTCTTGGTAGATTACTTCTACACCATGTGACATCTTAGGTATGCAGGTGTATATGTCATACATTGTATGCCATACAGGGTTGTGTTTTATCCTTCCCGATGCATACATCAGACATCGTTCCCCGGTGTATATGCATAACATCATATGCATGCCACTCCTCGTATTGTCTTGTTTTTACTACCACCATGCTCATGTCGGATAGATTCATTATCCATTCCTCTCTCATCTGATGGAGTTCACGCCTAACAGATCTATCGTTCACACCCCTTCTGTCCATCAGTGTTCATTCCCGACAGATCCACCATCCACTCCCTTATAGTCTGACATAGTTAGTGATTGGCATACCTATTGTCCATACCCCTGAATTATCCTCATTCATTGTTCGCAGTTACATGAGACATATGAATCTTGAGCGAAATAACTCCATGTCACTAGTGGCACGGGGATGTATTCTATCGACAAGGGTATTGATATAGGTTGAAGTGTGCCATATTCCATAGAGTAATACTTCCACCTACAACCCATGTAGCATCAATGACACTGCCACACCCGTATACAAATACATTTGTACACATGACCGACACGTTCTACCCGCCACGATAATCTCTTGTTTACTAACAAGGTTATTATAGACCAAGTTCCACAGGCCTTCCTCAGGCTTGTATTGTCAAAAGTGGTTGAAATTATACTTTTTTAGCACAAGAATGATCCTCATCCCATTACAACCAACTCTCATGATAATTATGTCGACTTTATATTAAGCAGTTCCGAGTTGGGCCTAGTAGGTTAAAACTACCGACACTGAGTTCGACATTTAGTTTGAATGAGCATACATGGGTTTTATAAATCATTAATTACCATGCCATCATGCTTGCATACTGCATTGGTCATAGAGACTACCACTATTCCATGCAATATCACCCGTTGACTACATCAATGCTCAACCTTGGAACCTCAAAGGGCATACATGCTGCAATAGCTAATGTTTCCTATTCGACTATGAAATACCTCATGGTGAGTATGAATAATATTGTGATAACATGTGCTTAATTTCTATTTTAGTAGAAATAGTCACCCACAAAAATATAAGCTACACACTTATGCCATCGATGTATTTGCCTATTCATTATGCATCCACAATGGATTGAGCTCAGTGATTTATACAAACATCTTCAATGTGTTGGCTAACATAATGCCAGTAATGTCAAGAGATTATACTTTTTTCGGTCCAACATTAACAAGGACAAGGGTCATATTCAAGGCACCTTCAATTCCATAAGAGTATGCCTACCATGCCATGATATAAATAGGATTTCATGTGAGGAAGACATATTAAACTGCATTAAGGTAGCTTCATACATTTTCCTCCAAAGAACTTATTAACATTTTCAAGCTTTGTAATGACAAATATAAACACCAACGCATATAATAGTGTTCTAATGCTCCAAATTTCGGAGTGTTATAACTTAATATTGTTTAATGAGCCTGCAATATCTTTACATCGAACTCGCGAGAACCCAAAAAATTTGGGTAACACCACTACAAATTAGAAATAATTATTTATATGATTTAGACATCCAACCAAGGCCAAAAGGTGAAAAGGTGAATAAATTCTATTGGTGCCCCTATAAAATACAGGTAATCATTAGCAAATAACTTTCTGCATATATATTCCAAATATTGCTGCAATAAAATTTTCCATGTATGGAAGATAACCAAGCTAACATGTGCCTTGTTCCAACATCTATGTGACAACAACCTCATCATACTAGTCATGCAAGTAAGTAACAAAATAAAAGTATTTATTGAGCATTAGGAAACATAGTTTAAACCATAAATGTATCATTGAGTGTGGAATACATGAA
>Ga0115851_101890_pt1 | contig 11130 bp, 7 predicted proteins | sample InSIn2gowninarea_FD_83865 | JGI IMG/M metagenome (GOLD analysis project Ga0115851, IMG submission 83865)
TCAGCTGGCACAAGTCCGCTAGGGGCTTAAGCCAACTTCTATGAGCTCTCAGAATAATCTTTTTAACTGATGGATGAAAGCTAACTCAAAGGAGGTTAACCTACTTGCAGAAAGAAACTGAAAGCAAAAAGGAAATGCAAACCCTAGCAAACCCTAGTTTTACCGATTAACCCTACTAATGCGAAAAAGAGGATGCAAGCTACTGAAAGAGATGCCATTGACTTCTAGGAAGGTAAAATGCATGTGTCTAAGTTATCACTATCTGAAGAAAACATATTTTTGTATTTTTGAATAAGTTATTAGAATTATCATGCATGTGATTTAACTGTTTTTTACTGTGCAGAGGTGGACTGGTGAGAGGAAATGCTTGGAGAAGATCGGGAAGGTTTGGAGAGGGCCTAAGGGTCCCTAGCACCCTTCCAAATAGTTTCACAGAGTTTGGCTATCAAGAAACCTCATTCGTGAGCTTCTACAGGAAGTCTGCAGGGGTTCTACAGGATGTTCTGGAATTTCTACAGGATGTTCTGTGATTTTTCTACAGGATGTTCAGAAATGGGATTTTGGAGCATGGATGGAGGGAAAAAGATGGAGGAATGAGTATGGAGGTGAAATAGGGGTGTAGGGGAGTTCAAGACTTGGAGGATGGATTTGAGGAGTGGCGCATATGGTTAGATTTGTTCAAGGAGGGATGAAATGATGTTTCACAAGAAGATGAGAAGCATGGCAAAGTAAGTGAATGAGGCAAATGCAGAGTAAGGGTTCTAAGTGAAGAATGAAACAAGTAGGTTGGATGGAGTATGTGCAGGTAAGGAAGGGTAACAGGTACTCTACAAGTGGTTTTTCAAATTGAACAAACAAACACTTATAAAACCTATGACCTAGTTACTTTCCTCTATTTTAACCTAAGTAACAGCAAAAGGAAATGAACAACAGTTTATTCGAAATGAAATGCGTGAAATAACTTATGCCACTAAGCAATCATCAACTGAAGCATTAAAACACTACTAATATCAGCATCTGCAAAAGAGGATTCCAACACTAAGAATTGCATGACAAAGCAACACAGCGTTTTTGTTGGTAGCAAAGTCACATTGGTCCCAGCTCATGATTCCATTGAGGGGGAGGTGAGATCCAAGGTGCTTGGTAGCCTTTTTCTGAAGATCTTCCCTGTGATTAACCTATCAAGTAAATCTGAACATGAAAAACCTTTTTAATCATCAAAAGCAACCTAAATAACAACACAATATTTAAATCTAAATAGTAGATTTTATTCTAAGAATGCAGCAAAGACACATGAATGTAAACAAAGGAGGTACTGGGCACTTGAGATGGGCCCAACCCCAAGAGCAACAACCTCCTAAGAGAGATTTAGAGCTGGTGCAACATTGGATTCATCTTTATTGAGCAAGAAAATAAGAGTTACATCAAAAGCTGTCCACAAGGGAAAGCTTGAAAATGTGCTGAAATGCAAAGCTAATCTACTGACTAAAATCGAACTACAAACTAGCTAACTTCTACCTACAAAATGACTAAAAAATGACTAACTGAAATGAGGCCCTAAGCCCTCTTATTTATACAAATTGAGGACCCCAACAGTGCTTCTAAACTTTAGGGACTTGGCTGCCCAAAACTTGTAGTTAATAGCAGTCCTACTTGACTTGGTTGGCTGCCCTTGTGATAATAGATTTGGTGGCCCTTGAACTCCGAGGTGATGGTGGAGAATTAGAGGTAAGGGCCCATAAATGAAGGGGACACCTTCCTACAAATCCTCTCCCTTGTTCTCCCACGAATTTGGCTGCCAAGTTCTCATTAAAACCTTTGATTTTGTCTCAAAATTGACTAAAAATCTGCACAAAGCACCCATTAGACTTGTTGGCATAATGACTAATCCATTTCACTCTATTAGCATAAATATAATAAAAAACATGCAATAAACTAATGAAAATTGTGGATTAAGTCGAGTTAGGAGGTTGAATGAGCCCATTTAATTATCCATTTTTGGGGTTCATCAACGACCCTACCTAATGGGAAGACACTTCAAGGTAAAAATGGATCATGATAGCCTTAAATACTTCTTAGAACAAATATTATCCTCTGAAGAGCAACAAAAGTGGGTCACAAAGATGTTGGGTTATGACTTTGAAATCATCTACAAAAAGGGAAGCAGAATGTGGTGGCAGATGCACTCTCAAGAAAGGATGAGGATGTGGAAGCATTGTTGTGTTCCATTTCTATTATCCAACCAGATTGGATAAATGAAGCAAGGGAGGAATGGAAGAATGATGAAGAAGTGTGGGAACTTATTCGAAAGTTACAACAAGATTCCAGTACATTTGATACATTGTGCTGGCAAAATCATTCATTATGGTACAAAGATCGCTTATACCTCTATAAGAATTCCCAACTCAAACAAAAGATTCTTATGGAATTGCACACTTCTCCCTTAGGAGGGCACTCAGGATTTTTAAAAATTTACCACAGGGTTAAGAAGGAAATTTTTTGGGATGGCCTTAAATCAGATATTCAAAATTTTGTGGCGGAATGTTTGGTTTGCCAACAAAATAAAGTTGAAACAATTAAGACCCCGGGTCTATTACAACCTTTATCCATTCCAAGCCAACGTTGGGAGGAGGTTTCAATGGATTTTATCACACGTTTACCCAAGTCTGAGGGAAAGAGTGTCATCATGGTGGTAGTTGACAGATTTTCCAAGTATGCACACTTTTGTGCATTATCACATCCATTTAAAGCTAGTACAGTTTCTACTGCATTTATGGAAATAATTCAAAAGCTATGTGGAAACCCAAAGATTATTGTAAGTGATAGAGATCCCATTTTCATTGGAAATTTTTGGACAAAATTATTTTCTTGTCTCGGTACTCAGTTAGCTCATAGCTCATCTTATCATCCTTAATCTGATGGGAAATCTGAGATAGTAAACAAATGTTTGGAAGGATATCTTCGTTGCTTTGTATATGATAAACAAACAAAATGGGTCAAATGGTTGCCTTTGGCTGAATGGTGGTATAACACTTCCTTCCATACAACAACAAAAATGACCCCATTTATGGCACTTTATGGATATCAACCACCATCCATCACATCATATTTAAGAGAAAATTCTAAGGTTCAAGCAATGGAACATCACATTGAGCATCAATAACAAGTCCTCCAACTCTTAAAGGATAACCTGATGTTGGCACAGAATAGAATGAAACAACAGGTAGATCAACATCGCAACGAAAAAAGTTTTCATGTAGGTGATTGGGTATTCCTACGACTACAACCATATAAACAAATGTCCCTCAAGCAAGCTAAGAAGGATAATAAATTATCACCAAAGTATTATGGTCTGTACAAGTTGTTGCAAAATATTAGTACTATGGCATACAAATTGGAGCTTCCTACAACTTCTTGAGTGCACCCAGTTTTCCATGTTTCATGTTTAAAGAAGGTTATACGCGACAAGCTCTCAGTTCAAACAATATTGCCAGTACTTGATGAGGAAGGAAAAATTATATTGGAATCGGAAGCAGTCACAGAAAAAAGAACTCGACAGCTATGAAATCGACCAATTTCAAAGTATCTCATGAAGTGGAAGAACTTATCCGCTGAAGATTCCACATGGGAGGATGAGAATTTTATACAGAAGCATCTAGAACTACTCAAGCGTTGAGGACAACACTTTTTTGAAGGAGAGGGGCATGTTAGGTCGCTATAATACTAGTTATTACCCCATTACTGTTGTAGTTGTATCCCTTATTAATATTGTTATGCCCCTATTGTCCAATATTGTTATTATTGTGCCCCATAGAATCCCTCTATTGTTATTTTTGTGCCTTTATATTATTATTGTTAGGTCGGCTGGGTTATATTGTGACTCCTTAGACTCCTATATATAGAAATGAGGTTTTTTCATTTGAATCATCAAAGAATAATTCATTTGTGTAATGTAAAGGAGGTTTCCCCCTCGAAGAGGATGAATTCTAAGGCATTGCTCTATCTTTTCTATCTTTTTGTGAGCTGGTTTCATAACAGCATAACTAAAATTTACATGGCAAGAGCATAAGCAATCACCATGGGCCACGTTCAATTTCCTCCAAGCCTCAAACACGACGAGTTCTCTTGCACCCAACAAAATCCCCAACGACACTTCCCTCCATAACATGCCTTCTATCATGCACGTTTGAAATTTATAGAACCACCACCCACTCGTTGAGTTGTATAACCTCCATACTGAACCTATCTAGTGGGAACTCCATGTCTGGATGATGCTCCAAAATCTTATCCTTCACAAAGGATTGTAACAAAATTCATTATTGCTCAATCAAATTATCCAACTTGTTGATAGTGGAGACCAGGGAATGTGTTGAATCCAACAACTTATTGATTATATCTGAGGCTCTGATAGTCTCTTGAATCTCCTTAGAATTTTCTAGTTTTTCCATGAATCCTGATGTGAATAGAGAAAGTGTTAACCAACCTACCCTGAGAGAGTTGGGAGCAAAGAGAGCCAAAGCACCATCGCCTATAGTACTTAAGTTCTTAACACCACCAACAAAGACATGAGAAAACGGATAAGGATACCAATTACCTGGCATGGAACCATATATAATTGAGCCTGAAATTGAAAGATGATCTAGGTTGAGGCCTTAGATCTCCCATCATGGTGAAAATCACACCTGGATAGAATTGAAGTGACTTGATATTCATGTCAGACATTGAAATTGAATCCACCATGTTATGAAATGAAGGGATCATTGCAGGAAAAGTAGAGATAAATAAATCAATTCCAGGGAGAGTTAATAGGATATAACAACAAAGAGTGAGCATAGTCCAAAAATAGAGTCATATGTTCACTAGAGAATACCACTTGTGCGAAGGCTCATTAAAACATTAGACCCGAGAAAACTAGCGGAGGCCTTCCTTTGATCGAAAAAACCTTAAAGGTTTGGGAGTGGAGACCATAAATCGCCCCCATTTGAACCTTAAAATATAATGATTATAGTTCATTTATGGAATTGGAGAGGAGATTTTTTTTTTGAGGATCACTTGACTCAGGTTGGCCCCTCTTCTTGTTAATTCATCAGCGTTTGAATTCAAATCTTTATATATGTGATACAAATTCACTTGGTTATATTTTGTCAGTGATGCATGTATCATGAGAATCAAAGGTGGGGATAGGGAGTTGATAGATTTCATAGCTTTAGATAATTCTAAATAACCATTAGGGAGTCCCCAAAGGAATATACATTCTTAATTCCTCGATCAGAGGCAAGCTCAATCATTTATAAAGGGCAAGAAACTCGACATGATTATTTGTGGCTTTTCTGATCCCCCAAGCATATTGCAATTTTTTTTTCATCAAGGCCAAAAATGACCCTTCCCCCTCTAGCCTCCTTAGGGTTTCCTCTGGAAGCTCCATAGAAAAACAATTGGAAGTTGGGATCCCACTGCCTCCAAATCTGGAAATCCCCTTCATTTAGACTAATGGAAGGCATCCTATAAATGTCAGGACAAAATAGTTGTTTTGTGGGAGGCTTATAGATAAGGTTTTATTTAATCCACTCTTATTCCTTTGATTTTAGATTATCTATCTCACAATGATTTAAACCATGAGCATATATGGCCTCAGAAAGAATTGCCTTGCATTTTATCGCCACTTGCAAGGGAGTGGAGGATTCATTCCTAAAAATGATTTTGTTTCGGTCAATCCAAATCGAGCAACAAAGAAACTTTGGTAAGTTCATCCAAAATATTATCTGCACTAAGGAGGATTTCCTGACCTAGGGATATCTCGCCCTCTAGTTAACCAACATATCATCCCAAATAACAAGGAATGGAGAGAATGTTTATAATGGGGCTAAATGAAAATTTCCAAGTCTTTGTTACAAAGAGACAATACCAGAATAGGTGGTGAACGATTTGTTCATCATTGCAACATACAGGGCACCCTTATGGGCCTAGAATATTCCTCTTTTTGAGGTTCTCAAAAGTAAAAATATTTCTACAGACTAATGACTAACAAAATTTGTTGACCTTAGGGATGCCATCAGAACTCCATATTTTGGCCCACACCTTGTTATAGGGGGGATGAGGTGTTGATAAATGTAACTAATTTTGGTTTTCATAATTTTTGTACTCATTTCAATATGTACCCTATGTAACAAACAATAAAAAAGAAAAGAAAATTGTTATTATCAAAGCATGGGTTTCATTATCATTATTGATGGTCTTCTAGGTAAAATAATGTTCTTCATGCTTATAGGGTTTGTTAGGTCTTAAGATTTATTGCCACGAGTCAAAGGATTCAACATCATGTTAATAAGACCCTTCTGGGAAATTTGTAATTGTAAAAAGAATTATTTTTGAGTCTAGAAAGTCCTAGAATATCCAAAAGTACAAATCAGCCATGGGATCTTCAAGATGGACTGAAGGAGGGAATTTAACCCCTTGAGAAGGCTATAAAAGGAGAAATTTGAATTCATTTAGTCACACTCACTCACAAGTTAGATCTATTAAGGAAAGAGTTTGATCTATAGCTAGGAAGATAGGGAAAGGAGAGAGAAAATCTAGGAGAAGATGGGGGGATGCAAATTTCTTTTTTATTGGCTCTATCTCTCTCACACGTGAGAAGAAGTTAGGGTTTCTGCAGTGAGAAAAAGGTTGAAGTTGCACATTCAAATTTCTGGAGAGTGAAGTTGTTTCTAGGGAGCGTGATTGCAGGAACAAGTTATTGGATAGAATGAAATCCTTCTCTTGACCTTGTTGACCTTAGGGAGAGCTCTTTGCTCAAGGAAGGTCTGAAAAGGAATATATATTAGGATTTCTACAATGGTTTTTGGGATGGAGTTATTGGGATGACAAAGTTGTTGGGTCAAATAGTTGGGCAGTTGTTGGTAGGTCGAAGTTGCAGTGAAGAAGCAGTTTAAGGGAAGGTCTTGAGGAAGGGCTGACTTGATAGTGGGAGAAGGACTTGGCCTAGGGATTGGGTCATTATATCTCATTTGACGCATATTATAAGAAAATAAGTGTTTCTAGGTTTTCCCTATGGAGGGGTTTCTCCCTAGCTAAGATCCTATATATGTGTCCTCTTTTTATTGTTTTTGTTTCTTGATATTGTTCGATAAAAATATCTAACTAAAGAACATCAAGAAGATAACTAAGTTTCACAAGCAAGTATCAAAGTTGAAGAAAATAAGTTATAATTGTTGCCAACTTTACATTTTATAACATGGTATCAAAGCTAAGGTGAGTAAGGAAGGCAACCAAAAGGACAGTAAAAAGAGCTACTTATCAAGGGGAAAGGAAAAAGGAAATTGTCAAGCTTGAAGAAGGAAGATTATCTCTTGAAGGAATCTATTTGAATACTTGTTGGTAGAATACCCATATGATCTAGGGTTTATACATTGAATAATATCAAGTAATACATTAGTCTCGGAAGAAAGGTGTTGATCTTGCAAAAGGAAGTCTACTTGAAAGGCATCAATTTTGGAAGTTGTTCGTAGAGGAATCTTAGGGAATATCTTTCAAGGGCATCATCAAGAACTCTCTAAAGGTCTTGAATACATCAAGAACCTTGGAGATACTATTCAAGTACGTACTTTACTATCCCATAATGGTTGAATCTTCAAGTCATGTAAGTTCTTTCTAAAAAGAGAGAAACAATCTCATTGGGGCAGTAAATTATCTAGCATGAAAGAAGATGATTGACTTGATACTCACAGAACAAGATGTAATGGGATATGTTACCAAAGAACTTACTGAACCCAAGAAAGACAAGACACGATAACTAGAAAGGTACAATAAGGGGAAGTAAGATCTCAGAGGATCATAATAGAATCAACCAAGGATTCTCTTCTTCCTTTTATGGAAAATATGAAGACTTCCAAAGCCATGTACATCAAGCTAGTGAATTTGTACTCAGTAAATACAATAGGTAAAAAGATTTCTTTGTGGAAAAAACTATATAGAATGAAGAAGTCAAAGAATGAGGATATGGCATCCTTATTCATGAGAGTCTCTCAACTAAGAGACCATTTGCAAGGACTCGCGAAATCAATCACTGATTCAGAGTTAACCATATGCATTCTAAATGCATTCCTACTGGAATGGAGTAACTTTTCAACAAATATCTACTCCAAGAAAAATTCAACTCCCTTTAATGAGTTTTTGGCATAATGCATTCTAGAAGAATCAAGGATCAAGGTTAAGGACAACATTGGTTCGCATGAGAAGTCCCAAGCATCTCTAGCCCGAGTCAAGAAGATAAAGAATTGAAAGTTTAGCAAGTCTAAGAAGAAAGATATGTACAAGGTGAAATGATTCAAGTGCAATGATTTTGGACACTAGAAGAGGAACTTTCCAAATCAACAGAACGATAAGAGAAAGGATAGAAGTGAAGCTCATGTAGTTGAACCAGTGGGAGAACCTGAGAAGAAGGCAAACAAGGAAGAAGTGAAAGATCTTTACTACTGAAAGAAGGTTCACTGACTTCTAGGTTATTTATGAATATTGATTTCTCTTTAGATGATATGTTCTGCATAAGCATCATAATATATAAGCATATGATAGTACATGTCTGAAAATTATTATGTTGCTTAGTAGAGATCATCTAGGATATAATGTTAGACCATTTTGCATAATGTTCATCCATATTATGTTAGAGATTGTCATCTTGATTAAATGGATCATGATGATCCCTGAAGGACCATAACCTCAGAAAGTCCTTGGGAAAATCATCATGATAGGAATAATATGTATTTTATGTAATGTGGAATCATACTGGTAAAAAGGGATGAAAGGTTGTAATGGGTTAGGATACAAACTTTTGTGAGATATATGGATCTCTGTATGATTGAATGAAAGCATAGGAATGTTTTTTGAAAAGTAAACTTTAGATAAGATTCATATATGCAAGAATCATATGAAATGAAGTTGGTTATAAAGATATTATGCTTACAAAAGAATGTCTAGAAGATTATGGCTTTCTATAGAATATGTATTTGATATCGATTAACATCTAGTATAATATCTGAGAGAAAGGTTTTAGCTTGGTAATCAAGTTCGATCCTTGTGAACTTTGATATAAGAAGGATATTCAAGTGGAGATGGTTGATGAGGATGTTAATGGTATGAGAAGGTTACCATGGTAAGGTAAGTATATTTCATTTATGGTTTGAATATCTAGCTAACATATAATTTTTAACTACCAAGAAAAGAATGTTGCAGGGATACATAATGACATTTGGGGCAAGTTGAACTGTATGGACAAATAATGTTGAGAATTTCTGGTACCTGGAAACTATAAAGTCAAGATGATTCGATATTGGGATTGAAAGAGTAGTTCTATGAGAAGATAACCAAAAGGTAAAGGAAGATCACTTTCATGATCAGATTGAAGATCAAGAGCACTCAATGCAATGTCTTCATGATTGAAGAAGAAAGTGATGAGCAAAAGAGATGACTTGGATATTGTCACAAGAACGAAGAGTGAATATGGTTTCATGATACCTTGAAAAAAGGTAGGCTCAATGCAAGATATGTGAAGAAAAGAGGGAACCATGTAGATATGGAGAACTTGTAGCTGATACTATGATGAAGACACACTAAAAGTCTTGTGATATTGGCTTTCATTATTGAAATGAAGGAATCTCCTCTGGTTTGAGAGCGAGAAAAAGGAGTCTCCATGAATAAGGAACAAGGTTATATTCTCAAGACTAAGGGAGAATAGGGATGTACTCTTTGATTGAGAGGGAGTGATGATAAACATCACATGTGCATTATCCTCTTCGGGTGATGAAGAGAGAATGATGAAATATTGGATAAATATTCATGATTTACAAGAGGATATAACATCTAAGAAAGGAAAGGGACCAAAATTCTTTGAGGATAGGACATAAATCAAAGAGAAGAATGGTCAAAGAGGACCGATATTCTTTGAGGACTCAAATATGGAAATCAAAGATAAGAATAGTCCTAAAAGGACATACATTGTGGACATATGGGTATGTGCCTTAGAGAGGTAGTACGATATCACACACAAAGCCTCCTAGCATAATTATCTTGAATTAAGGAAGAGCTTGTCTAGTTAAGCCTCAGGGACAGTGTTCACTAGTAGAAAATGAGCAATTAGTGATAGGTGCCTAAAAAAGTTGGTCACCATAGCTTTTCCAAGTGAAATACTGCCAAAAATGAGCAATCTTAAGTGACCGAACTAAAAACGACTAACATAAATCACTAATTTATTCGTGGGTCAAAATATGTGACTAGCTAATAAGTAATAAAACTAAAAATGACTAACATGAATGACTAATTTAATCTAAGAATAGAAATAGAACTACCTAACAAGTACTAAAATAATACAAATCAGTTTTTTATGTTAATCATCTTAATTGTGTCAAACAATCTAAACTTACAAGTGATAGGGGATTGAAAGGTTGTTAAAGATTGGTTGAAAGGTTATCCTTCCTTAGACACTTCTTCTTCCTCACATGGTGTATAGGTGAGCCAAATTTTCACTATGCATCTCTAATAATTTGTAATTTTAAAATATATTTTTTAATAAAAAGATTTATTTTATGTATTTTTTAAAAATCTATTCATTGAATCTAATTGGGTCTATTTCTAATTTGAAATCAATTAAAAGGGAAATTTTAATTTTTAAGACTATAATATCAAATAAAAACTACTTTAATTTCATATTAATGACCTACATCCATCTTAACCTCGGATCTATCGAGCGTTGAGAGGGGTCCAATCTCTGCAGGTGCAAATGTTTTTTTCTAGTGCCAAACTTGAGGAAATTTTTTCACCTTGAGAGATTGGGTCCCTCTCGACACTTGATAGTTATAGGGTTAATATGGATCTAGGTTATTTATATAATACTATATAATATCTATATTTTTATTTGTGTCTCTTTGTTATTCCCTCTCTCTATATCACCCCCGAAACATACACACACTATCTCTCCCTCTCTTCCCCTTCTCTCCCTCTCTATCTATATCCTTCTCTTATCGTTCTGTTGATTTGGAAAGTTCCTCTTCTAGTGTCCAAAATCATTGCACTTGAATCATTTCACCTTGTACATATCTTTCTTCTTAGACTTGCTAAACTTTCAATTCTTTATCT
>Ga0115851_101264_pt1 | contig 11125 bp, 16 predicted proteins | sample InSIn2gowninarea_FD_83865 | JGI IMG/M metagenome (GOLD analysis project Ga0115851, IMG submission 83865)
TCATGCCCTCCGCAGCTCCTCACCAGTCTTAGATCTCTCATCTCACTCAATTCCAAGTTCCAAAACACCTACCTACCTCGCCACATAGAACACCCTGCATCCTAACTTGATTTCCCGGACCCAAAGCTGCCTACTCCATTTGATCCAGCAACAAAACCAACAAAATCAATCAAAAACCCTTGAGCTACTATACCTAGCCTAAAATCCATATTTCATCCAGTCATCTTGACTGAGATTCACAAGGGGAGAGCCCTCTCTCGACCTGGTAGGGTTAGCTACCAGGTTAAGCATGGTTTGTGGTTACCCTAGAATTGCCTCCCTTCAGCGTGAGGTCAATTTAGGCTCTGACATGGCCATATGGAACCTATTCTAGACCAAAGAAAGAAAAGATGAAGAATACCCAAAACCCAACAGAGGATAAAAGCTGCAAATTCAAGGAAAATTCAATTATTTTAAGGGAGGTTATGGTGGCAGAAAAGAAAAGGAAGCAACAGGAATTGGAGAGGAAACAGGAAGAAAAGTATATACTGAATAAAGAACGGGAAAGGAAGGAACATGAGGAAATGCAAGAATAGTTAAGAAGAAAGGAGGAAGAAGAATCTACACTGAAGTAGGCAGCAGAAGAAAGGAAAAAATGACTTGAAGAAGAAGAAAGTAAGCAGTAGCAGGCAGAAGAAGAAAGGAAGAAACAAATTGAAGAAGAAGAAAGTAAGTAGTAGCAGGACCAATAGCTTGTTAAAGAGATAGAGGAGTAGATACTAACCTAGGACATGGAAATAGAACAAGGGGAGCAGAACCAGGATGTTGACCTCATGGCTAGTCCAGAATAGATTATCAGTTAGCCTCCACCTCCCCTCATAGATGGGCAAGCGTCAAATGATGAAGAGGAGGTATCTCCTCTATATGATGAGTCAATCATGGATGTCTTGACCTTAACCTTTAATGAGCTCTAGAACAGAATTATGCAGGAAAGAAAGAAGAATTTTCCTAATGATCTGGAACATCCTGCATTCATTGGGATGAAGAGGGTGATCATCACTGATACAAGAAGGAAACCTTAGACCATCGTTGCAACTAACTTAGCCTTTGCAGGTGCTTCGAAAGCAAATACAGATTGCCTAATGGCCGAGACCAAATAAATGGAAAAGAATATGGAAGTTGCAAAGAAACCAATAGAACAAATCCAAGCAGAGAATCAGAGGTTGTCTTCCACACATGATAGCTTGTAAGAGCTTCAAGAAACTATATATGGTGAGATCTAGCCATTGGGAGACACTATGAGGCATATTTATGAGGATTTGGTCACCATACATAAGGCAATAGTTCCTCTACATGATATGTAAAAGAAATCATGGGAAAATGTGAAAGCCTTGAAATTCATCCATGTAGCCATTTACTGTAATTCATGAGTGGGGAACTAAGTATAGGAGCACACTAGTAGAATTGGTCAAGAAGACAAGGAAGGAAATAGAGTTAGAAAAGGCTGAAGCGAGAATGATCATACAAAGCAATAAACAACTCGACACCTTCTTGTCCATCATTTTAGCAGCTTATGCACAATTATACGACAACTTGGATTTCTTAGTTCATGAACACAAGATCCCCTCAGTAGGGCCATTTTAAAAAAAAAGGGCAGAAACATGGTCAGGCAGGAGATCGAGGAGTACTTGGATTAGTTAACGAAAGTCACTACCAAATACGATTTGGAGGTTAACAGACACAACATGCAATAGTTCATAGGTGGTCCTGCTAAGATCAATATGAAGTTGATCTTATTGTTGGAAAGAAGTGCAAACTAGCTCCAAAACGATCTACCCATATGTGATGGAAGCTAGAGTCTCCTTTCAGCCTAACCTTCCAAAAAAGTTTGAGGATACCATCACACAGTACAAATCTTGGCACCAATATATAACCAAATAATTTCAAGTTGAAGTTGTCGAGCTAGAGTTTCCTCAAACTTAAGCTTAATGTGGCTAGTTTGTCTTATTAAGCCCTACCCATTTTTGTATTATATGGGTTTTTATATTATTATATTTGAAATAAAATATGTAAGTGGAAGTCCAAGTGTCAATTGTGGAATATGAAAGTCATTGGTTAGGAAAAGACAAAAGAAGTCAAAGATTTATGAAGGTAGTTCAAAGGTCATAAAAGGAAATGAAGGATCGTCTCATTTGTTATAAATAAACCTTAGTAAATCAAGCAAAGGCTTAGAAGCTTTAATTTGGAGCCTTGTCTTCTCTAGTTTAGCATAGGAGGAATATCATTATTTGGAGAAGCAAGTGTTGGCTTCATGTTCCACTAATGGGGCTAGTGTCTTATCAATGTAATTATATGCTTGGAACTTTCACTCTATAATAAAAGCTAAGAGTCAACATGCCTTCATGCATATGTTGTGGATGTAGTAAGACTATTATTTATATATTTTCAATGTATTTTGTTTGACTTATGCTAATGTTAATGAACTAATTCGTTTGCTTTAGTATGTATCTTGTTAGATGCGTGTTATTTATGTTATTACAATCGTTTTTATATTGTGAACTCTTTTGTAGGTTAACTAATGATTATTTTATATTTCTCATGCGTCTCTTCTAAGTTAGTACTATTACTTGCTTCTAAAGGGCTCATTTATTTCCCTTCAATGTGATGAAACCTTTCATGCATTACATTTGATGCCTCACAAAGTTCATACAATTATTATCACCAAAGTCATGAATATATCATTCTATGTGTTTATCAATGACAAGGCACATATTTCAAACCACCACTTTGGAAACCAATCTTATTTCGATTGGGGTTCCTACTCCAAATGGTGTGGGGTCTAATTAGGACTTCACATCGAGGAGACCCCCTTCCCTGTTGGTGACTTCCGACACCGTCAACACATTATTGACTATGAGAGGTGATGACTAGCCTTGACTAACCATGGTTGATTATGATTGACCTTTTGACCATGGTTTCATTATACTTAACCTTGTTTGATTATGGTTGATGATTGGTGTTTATGTTTGACCATGTTCAACCATGATTCACTATGATTGAATATATTTGAGCATAGTTAGGAATATTTGACGACAATTTTCAATGGTTTACCATGCTTGATTATAATTAATGATGGTTTGATCATGGTTGATTATGTTTGACTATCATTGACCATGTTTGACAATGACTAATTATGGTAAACTATGTTTGAGTATATTATGGTTGAAGAATGGTGATTATGACTAACTATGGTTGACCATATTTCACCATGATGTACAATGTTACCCTTGTAGAGTATTTTTTATTATACTTGATTTTGGTTAATCATCGTTGACTTTGGTTTACCTTGTTTGAATATGGTTGATTACAGTTGACCATGGGCAGTTATGGTTAATCATGTTTCAAGGCTATGCTTAATTAGATTCGCTTTTATTGACTATGAAATTTTTTTAACTAAGTTTGAACATAATTAATTTGATTGACTATAATTGGCATGTTTTATTATGTTTGGTTATATTTCCTTTATACAAAATTACTCGTGAATTGATATTTCAATGAATATATTAATGCACAAGAACAATGTGTTCTATACAATTCAACAAAGAGTTTTATGAAAATTTTATCATGTAGGTACTCAAATTTAGCACTAACGAACACACATTCATTATATTTATATTTTGCAACATGCGATAGTTATACCACTATTAAGGAAATCAAATTTCACATAACCACATACAATTTATACAAATAAACATTATATGTTTGGAAAGCTAATTCATTTTCGTGCATTTCATCTTTTAAACCATATTCAAATTTAGTGTGAAAGTACCTCAAATCATCCCTCCATCTTAACATATCATTGTTTTTCCATGTTTCAGTTGCCACTAGAGCACCATTAGAGACCATCATTAGCTTGTACCCACCTCCAATCAAGTGATCAAGTTTGAAAACAAAAATAAAAAATAGAAATAAAATCCATGCACTTGAAATAAATATTTTTTTATTATCAAATAAACATAAAAAAGGAGATTAATTTACAAAATGAATATAAGCATGAATCGATAGAACATAAATCACCTATATAAACTTAAATTACATATAGAATAAATATTTTTTTACCAAATTAACATAAGAAATGAGATTAATTTATAAAATGAATAAAGCAAGAATTGATAGAATTAGATTATATAGTGAACAAATAAGTAAAATTGATCATTTGATTTTTGAACTAAATATGTATGCATGCATGTGTATATGTACATACATACATATATATAATTGAGAAACTTATATTAATAAAAACTATAGTTGTGCTTGCAACTTCAAACTAAAAGCTTTGCTAACTATAATAATATAGCATAGTATGTGTATATCTTTATAGAGAATTTTCTAGTGTTTATTAACACTTTATATTCTATAAAATAAATATAGAATTCTAATAACCCTAACAAACATGATACTTAATAAAAGACATGATGACTATCTATTTATTCCAAGCTTGTAGTGAGAGGATTAAGGTTTTACTTTAGGATTTCCATGTCTTTAGAAAGTTGTTGTATCATTTTAGAGTTGAAGTAGTTGATGGTATTTGATTATAAGTCCTTGATTCATAGCATACCACCTTCCCTTCCTGCATTAGGACTCCACCAAGTCCTTCCTTGCAAACATCTGTACATACCACAGACTCCTTATTAGGATTTGCAATCTTCAAAGTTGGAGCATTTGTAAGCATATGCTTCAACTGCTCAAAACTAGTTGCACAATCCTCAGCCCATTCAAACTTCTTCCCTTTTATCTACAAGGATGTGATAGGACAACCAATCCTTTAGAATTTCCTAATGACCTGCCTATAATAACCTGCTAGTCCCATGAATGGTCTGACGTCATCCACATTCCTAGGACTTGGCCACTCCAAGATAGCTTTAATATTTTATGGGTCCACTACTATCCCCTCCTTGGAAACAACATGTCCCACTTAGTGAATTCGAGACTGAAAGAAACTGTACTTGTTGAGTTTAGCATACAATTGATGCTCCCTCAAAAACCTCAACACTATTGCCATGTGCTTTTCACGCTCCTCCTCATTCTTGGAGTATATAAATATATTATAAATAAACATTATCACAAAGTTGTCCAGGTAATGGTGCAACACATTGTTCATCAAACACATGAAGGTGGTTGGAGCATTAGTAAGACCAAAAGGAATCACTACAAACTCATAATGTCCATACCTCATGAAGATTGTAGTCCTGTAAATATCTTCTTCTTTGATTGCACCTAATGATATATTGATCTCAAATAAATCTTTGAAAACACTGTTGCTCCCTTTAGATTATCAAACAAGTCATCAATTTGCTACAATGGATACCTATTCTTGATAGTAACCTTATTCAACTGCTTGTAATCAATTCACAATTCGAGAGTACCATCCTTATTCCTTACAAATAGTATTGGTGTACCCCAAGGTAACACACTTGGCCTTTTTTTCCAAGGAAAAAGGCGTAATTTTATAAGTGAAAATAAAATCACATGTTACATTTGCAAAGATTCATACAACATCAAGTCCATGGCTAATAATAGGTTGAAACGTACAGAAACAAAAGCAAACTAATGTACAAATGGGGAGGAAAACCTAGAATTTCTCCCTTTCTCTTTTTCTACCTTCCACCATTCCCCTTGGGATGGAAAAGAAGAGACAAGTGCAAGATGGTTGCAAGGACCAGGCCATGCATTGTCTTTATTTGAATATGAAGTGTCTGATGTGTGGGTACGTTAATAACCACTGGTTTCCATAGCTTCTGGAATGGGTGTTGTTTGTACTTGATTGAACTGAGATACCTTGGGAACCTAAACGAACTCCTCCTATTTTTCTGGTACTTGTGATGTATGGTTGTTTTTGGGATGTGTGGACTCCTTCTCAGCTTCATCTTCCTCCATTTTCTATGGGGTTGGATGGAAGTTCCACCCTTTTGGAAGCTTTCCATTTTTCTTCCTTCTGACGTTGTCTTTTTTGTCTTCCGGATATAGATTTTGAAGATGCCTTGTTTGTCTCTAGATTCTACATCTGAAAGCTGTGTTTTCATAGTCAAGTGTCTGAGTCCAATTCATCTTCTTGTGGATTAGATGAATATGGTCTAGAAAGCCTTTGCTAAGGTCTACGTACACACAAATACCGGCATGTGTATAGATCATTTCATCCAATCTTTGGGAATCCATCTTGAGATATTTCCCAATGCTGTTCGCAATGCCTGAAAGTATGCGCTCATCCTAGAAATGAATGGGAGATTGTGCAAGCAAATGCACACCGGTATTCTGGAGATGACCAAGGTGTTTGCATCGAAATTTTGGAACCAAGGAGTGATGAAGAGACTCGTCATTCCCCAGAACCATGGCCCCTCCTGCAGAATACAGTCTTTGGCCTTTGGAGAAGGGAGTTTTACTATGAAAAATTATTTAAAGCAAAGGTGTGTTTCAGAATCGAGTGACCAATTGGTCAAAATACATTGAAAAGGTTCCTCAGGTTTTGGCCAAAAACAATTAAATCGACAAATAATAACTTGTGATTCGAAAGAGGCACATTGCACATCTTCTGTTGTATCCTCTATATTTAGTTCTGGGATTGAGTTCATGAGCTCCATTATGTATGGGTTGGACACTGAACCTTCCTGTTTTTTTTTTGGGCACTATTCTTACCATTGAAGTATATTCTTAAACGAGGGGCCTCTGTTCATTTGGCTCATATTGACTTCTAGGTTTTTTGATGTATTACTCCCTAAACCCTTACCTGCATTGGAGGGTTTTTTGACAGGCCCTGCACCCTCCCCTCCTTAATCTCAGGTTGAGGACTATTGTGGATGTTGTTTCTAAATTGTAATCCTGTAGGAACCTGCAATCCTGTAAAGCTCTACCTCCATAAATCAGGTTTTGCATGTGTGCTGGATATTAAACTATCTGCATAATGGAGTTTTACAGGAAAAAACACACTATCTCCATGACTAACCTAGATCAAAAGGGAAAGCCCCTCTAGAAGTTTTATAAAAATTTGAAAACTAGAAGGGTTTACCTGGAACCGTGAGTTATCCTCCTGCAAAAAGGTCCCAGGCCGCACGACAGGGGGAGGTTCAAGAGCCACCATGGGCAAGTCTAAGAGGGCCCGAGCCATCACATTGGCAACCAAATCCAAAGAATGAGTCCACGACAACAAGGGGAACCAAAACTACAATGAATAGGGAAACTGCAATGAACAGAGGCATGGAACCGCTATTGCAGATTTCCCAAAGACCAGAACTTGCTGGGGGAGGAAAAAACTGATGCCCGAGAAGACAAGAGTCTAGAGAAGCTAGGGCATCCGACCAACGCCCACCATCGAGACGAAAAAATGGTCGAGAACCTCCCGCGAGACCCCTTGCAACGAGTCTTGAGCAGTAGAAATCAAAAAATAAAACTCTGGGCCGTCACTGGCTGCAAACCATGCTTGGCCAGCATCCTGAACGTGCAGTAGGTTGGGGTGGGAAACCCACTTCAACCGTCATTTCTCTAGATCCTTCTGGTTCATCGAGCAACTAAAAACCCACCACAACAATTTGGTCAACCTATATGAATGGACCAATGAAATCCCATGGGGTGAAAAGAATCCAGGCAGCTAGGCTAAAAACGATGAGACCACATGGGATAAAATCCTCCATCACAACCATGAATCATGACCCCCATGGCCACCCTTTGACCCATCCCAAGAACAGATCACGATGACCACATCCAAAAACTTGTTCTTGCAGAGAAAAAACCCTAGCTCCATTTTTTTCCTCAACACGCTTGGCCTTATATACACTTTATCAATAATTTCCTTAAGTTACAACTTCAATTCCACCAACTTTGGAATGCTCATCATGTACAGTGCCTTAGATTCTAGTGCTGCTCCTGATATTAACTCAATAGAGAAATCCACTTCCCTATGAGGAGTCAAATTTGGAATATCAACAAGAAACACATTCTGAAATTTCCACAAAATAGGATACCTCTTCAGGACTTCATCATCCTCATCTTCCTTCCCTTTATCACTAGAAATGTGAACTGAAAACAATACACATCCCTTCCCGCAAGTGTGATTTTCTTGCATTGTTGTAACCACTCTCCACTCTCACTGATGTAGGATTTTTCTTTCCCTATAAAATTCTCCTTTCCCCATCATCATCCAAGAACTCAATAACTTTGTCATAGTAGTCCACTTTAGTCTTGTGAATGAATAGCCAGTCCATGCCCAAAAGCATACTATATGAACCCAAGGGAAGCACATTTAGATGTGTTGATCTAGGCATACCATTCAACTCAAATACACAAGGTCTCACCCAATGATGAACTCTTCTCTTAGTCCCTATAGCCATTTTCACCAACCAAGATTCTGCATGCACTTCTTCCATATCAATAATGGATGCCTGATGATTTTGCTACCTGTTATCCACTGTTGCATAAATTCGACGAATACTCTGACCAACATCTCCAACTATCTATGCCTCATGAGCACTGTAAATTTGAGGTCTGCCATCCTCATGTGATGGATAATATCTCCTCCGATGCTCTCCAACCACAAGTCCAACACCGCAAAATCTTTCTTCCATCACCGTTGTTTTTCTCCTCAGGCTGAGACCCATTTGCTTTCTCAACTACATTAAACTTCTTGCGGGGTCCCACATTCTCCTTGTCACCTGCATCCTAAGGTATTCCTCGCTTATGAGGCCATTTTCCTTTAGTCTTATCATTACCTTTCCAATCCTTATTAGGCTTAGACTTGTGCTTAGATTACTCATAACAATTCTTCAGCTTCCCAGTGATTTCCTCCAATGACCGAGGCTCATCATACTCAATATGATACTTAAATGCTACTGGGAATATATTGATGAACCTTTGGACCTTTGTTTTCTCACCCTTGAGGTAAGGCACATACCTCAATAACTCCAAAAACTTTGTCGTATACTCTTCATATGTCATGGAACCCATCTTTAACTAATAGAAATCCTTGGCCTTCTCATCATAATACCTCTCAGACAAGTAGTTCTTATTGAAGAGTCTCTTAAACTCATGCAAACTCAGCTCCTCTTCCCTGATGCCTCTAAACCGCTTAACATCTTCCTTCCAGATATATTCTTTTCCTTTGAGATTGAATATAGCAACTTTTTCTTTCATGTTCTTTGAATAGTCATGTAATCTAAAGAACTTCTTCATCCCAAGCAGCCATGCTTCTGCATCTTTTGATTTCTTCACTTCCACATCAAATGTAGGAGGCCTGGATTTCCTGAACTCATTTGGAAAGTACCCCCTCTCACTCCTTCTGTAAGGATGATGGCAATAATGATGATGATGTCTCTCAGAATTTGAGTTGGAATATAATCCATGAGTTCTAGCTCACATGTTAGGTGTATCCAATGATCTACCACCTCTGATTGTATCATCCTTGTCCAACCTATGCCCTGTTCAAGACCTACTACCATATGCCCCATTAGTCTTTTCCTCCTGTCCATGACTGATCCTTAACTATCCCCACTTTTGCAAATATGAAAGACTCTAAAGGATGACTGCATTAACTTATTCTTGATTTTCCTAAGCTCTTGAAAGCCTTTCTTGTGCCTCAATCAACCTGTCATTATCTTCCTTGCAACTTCAGATCTCTACCCTCAAACTTCTCAGCGTATATGCTAAATCATGACAATACTCTTCTCCTTACTGCTCAACTGACCTTTCCCATTACACTGATTTTAAATAAGGCCTATAAGGGCAGTAATGTGAATTGTTTTCCAACTCTCCACTCTTCATCTATGATATTATGTTTCCTGCACCATTTCAAATAAACCAAATGGAAGACATAATCAAATCACACCTCAATGTTTCTCAGGGGAGGCTATTACATATGCACAGGAAAATCCATATTAGCACGATAAAATATCATAAGCACATCAATTCTTACATAGATATCATAACCATAACCATAAAAGTTCATGCATAACAAACACATTGACAACTAACATGCATGCATAACAATCACATTTAGCCCATCCAATCCAAGTGTTTAAACCTGGAAGCTCTGATACCACCATGTAACTACTCCTCCCACATTTACCCACTTTGAGAAGCCCTCCATGGTAAACATGAGCTGAGTGTCACTATGATATGACTTAACCTCCAAGTTCTAGTTATGGAAGTGGGGCCTACAAATCAAAAGTAAACTGACATCCCTTAGAGACTACAGATCACTCGAAAGCCTACCAACCACCCCAGGTGATCAATCCCTGAGTGATAACTCTTTCTCACTAGGTTTACTCCCCAACCACACCCGTAACACTTCATGCATGCAGTTGGGAGGCTATAACCACACCTATGAGCATGTCTCCATGCGGTTATGACCCAAAATCCCCTGTTATGTGCATACAATCATAAGATCTATGCCACTTTTTCAAGCTAGCCTTCAGACCACTACCCAAAACTACCTATAATTGTCCAAAATCATGACAATGATTATAACAATGCTAAACAATTGAAGCTTGAGTAATATCTTGACCTATACATGCCTAATACATGATATAAATTTTGTCAAACATATGATAAACATAAAAACTACAGGTCATGAATGCATATCTGATTATAAACTTTTGAACTACATTAGAGAGTTATCAATAAGGTCTAATTCCCTCTCAAGGTAGTTTCAACAACACTTGTTAGCCCATGAATACATCAATCATTTAATCACATGTCAAATCATGAACAAGATCTATAGTAAGAGCACATTATCTAACCAAATATATAACCAACATAGAATACATGACAAATCAACCATAAGATTGACATAATAACCAATACATGTGCTCAAAAATCACAATGAGAAAATATCTTATATTAACATAGGAAAAGTCCAACCAAGTTAGGGACTTCCACATACCACTCGGCCATAGATTGGGTTGAACCAAATCTCTCTTTCAACCAATCACCCGCACACCATATTCCAAGCATGAATGTGCGGTCATATGGGTTAAACCAAAATAAAGCCAACCATAGCTTCCAAAGGCCAAACCACCGTCACCGTCAACCATAGTGATTTCACCTAACCAATTTAGAAATCACTAACACCAAAACAAGGTTGGATGCCCCCAACTTTCTT
>Ga0115851_101892_pt1 | contig 11110 bp, 8 predicted proteins | sample InSIn2gowninarea_FD_83865 | JGI IMG/M metagenome (GOLD analysis project Ga0115851, IMG submission 83865)
AGGACAAGTAAAGGTAGTTTTATCCTGGTCTTCAGGGGCAATCTGAATCTAATTGTATCAGCTGAAGCCATCCAAGAAGGAAAGGAATTTCTCTCCTGCTAAGGTGTCCAGTACCTGGTCTATGAACGGGAGAGGGAAGTGGTCTTTTTGTGTGGCTTTGTTTAATTCTCTGTAATCCACACAAATCCTCCATTTCCCATTCTTCTTGGGTACGACCACAAGTGGAGAGACCCATTTACTATCAGAAATAGGATAAATAAAATTAACATCTAAAAGTTTCTGAAGCTCAGCTTTTACAACATATTTTAGATGGGGGTTGAGTCTTCTTTGTGGTTGACGAACAGGTCTTGCATCTTTTTCTATGTAAATGTGGTGTGTGCACAATTGGGGATCAATCCCTTTCATATCCGGGTAATCCCACGCAAATGCCTCTTGATATTTTCATAACAAATGGATGAGCTTTATCTCTTGGTCCGGTGTAAGGTTGGCATTAATATTTAGAGTCTTTCCCGGTTCAATTTCCACTACTTTTCTATTGGCAACAGAAGTCACAGGTATGGTTTGATCATGCGCGTCTTTCAAAGGATCTTCCTCTAGTTCACTATCAAATGCAGCTTCTATCATGAAACACTGTGTGTGAGGTGTGGATTCCGTTTGACTAATGAAATTATTGATGGCATCGTCTTCCATTTGATCCTTGAAATCTAGAGCCTTCTGTACCGTCAATGGGGGCCTAATATTGTCAGTAAGGTATGAGGTAGGTCTTTCTGGCCTCCTCATGTTGTGCCTATCCTCCTCTTGTAGACCTGCAAAATAGAATTGTAATATTTTGTATCTTTTCTCTTTTTTCTCTCTCTTTTTTTTACTTTTTTTATATATTAATTTTTTTTTTTAAAAACAACTACTCTACCCCCAAGGAGGTTTTCATCCTAGTTACCTACCATGGGTGCCTCAAAAGAGGTTTTCACCGAGATATCTTTTTGTTTTTCTCTCATTGTTTTTTAACACTCTTGGTCTGCCTCAAGAGGTTTTCAACCTAACAGTGGGACTCATGTGCCTCAAGGAGTTTTTCACCTGAGTCTACTTGTTTTTTTTCTTTATTTTTTTCTTTTATTTTACTTCATGGACTTTGTGGGCTTGAAGATGAGACTTTCTCTACCACCATCACTATTGGGAGTGGGATCCTTGAAGGGCTTCTTCTATTTCTACTTTGATGGCTTTGGCTTAAGCCCATTTGGTGAAGTATTCAGTTCACACAATGATGTATTGCTTCTATTTGGATGGAGGGTCAACGGTCCTGATGAAATCCATGCCCCACTTATCAAATGGCTCGAAAGTCACTTGAGGTTGCAGAGGCATCTCATCCCTTGGGGTAGGTTTCCCCATCCTTTGGCACTGATCACACTGGCTAGTATACCTCCTCACATCTTGGTGAAGAGTGGGCCAGTAATAACCAGCATGTAGTACCTTGAATGATGTTCTTTTGGCTACAAAGTGACCTCCACAATGCCATTCATGATAGGCTAGAAGGATATCAAAGAGTTCCTTCTCCATGACACATATTCTTAGAATTTGATATGAACCCAGCTTGAAGAGGTTGTACCGAATCCAAGTGAATGGGGCACTCTTTCCTATGATCATTCTCTTTTCCTTGGAGGACAAGTTTGGTGGAAACTGTGCGGACACCAAGTAGTTTGCTATGTCAGAAAACCATGGAGAGAGGACTGAAATGGAAAATACATGTTCATTTGGGAACTGATCATCAACCATTCCTTCCTCCCATATAGGAAAATTCATTCTGGATAAAAAATATGCAATAACATTCTCCTTGCCAGGCTTCTCAATAATAGTTAAATCAAATTGTTGCAATAAAAGTAACCGTCTAATAATCCGGGCATTTACATCAGGTTTATTTTTTAAGTATTTAGTTGCACCATGGTTGGTACGTACAAATGTTTGGTAACTGGTAATGTAATGCCTAAATTTATTCAATGAATGCCAAATAGATAGGAGCTCTTTTTTAATCACTGTGTAGTTTAGCTCATCTTTCAACAGATTCTTACTGATGAATTAAATGGTGTAACATAGCTTGTCATCTATCTGGCCTAGAGCCACTCCTATGGCTTTTTGAGAGGCATAAACATGGATATGAAAATAAGGAGCACAATTTGGGCCTAGAGAAATAGGCACAGTAGCCAACTTGTCCTTTAGGGTGTCCAAGGTTTCTTGACAGCTTTTTGACCATAAGAAATTGGAGTCTTTGGCCAATAAACCAAATAATGGAGAAGCTAACTTGCTAAATTTCTTTTATAAATCTTCTATAGTATCTTGCTGAACCTAAAAAACTTCTCACATCCCTCTGTTTTTGTGGATTCAAGACCCTTTTGATGATGGCTATCTTATTTGGGTCTACCTGCAATCCTTCCTAGGATATTAAGTGACTTAGAATAGTCCCTGCAGTCATTAAGAACTCACATTTTTCAGGACTAAGGGATAGGTTGATTTCAATGCATTTATTTAGCACCTTACCCAGGTTAGAGAGAGCCTCTTGGAAATCACACCCATAGGGCATAAATTCATCCATATAAATTTCTACTACATCATGGACTAGCTCTCCAAAGATACTCAGGATTTCCCTCTGGGCAGGGGCATTGCACAGACCAAAATGAAGGAAACTATATGCGAAAGTACCCCAAGGATAGGTGAATGTGGTTTTATACTAGTCCTCTGGGCTAATCTAGATTTGATTGTACTTGCTAAACCCATCTAGGAAATTGAAAAAAAATTCCTTGCCAGGTCATCTAACACTTGGTCAATGAAAGGTAGAGGAAAATGGTAGTTTTTTGCTTTGTTTAACTCTCTACAATAAAAAAAAATCACCCACCTTCCATTTTTCTTTGGAACCAACACCAAAGGAGACACCCACTCACTATCCAAGATAGGGTAAATGAATCCCGCATCCAGTAGCTTTTGTAACTCTTCATTGATGTGGAGCTGTAACAAGGGTCTCTTTCACCTCTAATTATCCCACATTAACAAGTCAATCCGGGAACGTTTTGTTATTGTAAAGAGTATCTCAATTTGAGGCTATTTGTCAGAGTAATGCTTAGTAGTACAGCATTCAGAAAATACAAGAGTAAACGGATGCTAAGCTATGGCTAAACTACTTCAAAAGAATAAATCACACAAGGCAGCTTATCAGTCAAGGGTGCGGAAGCGATAACCCATCCCTCTAGAAACTGATGGAAAAGGAATTAGAGCATGGACCATGGATCTGGGAGCGTGGTAGCGTCTGTTGAGGCTCACGACAGCCTTGGACCTTCTCTCACACCAAAGCAACAAATGCAAGTAAAAGGAACAGCAAAAAGCAGAATGGAACGGCAGCAGTAAATGGAACAGCAATAAATGGAACGGCAATAAATGGAACAACAATAAATGGAACGACAATCTAAAGAGCTAAGTCTCGCGAGTCAGAATCCCTTGCTCTATGAAACCAAACTCACACTCCATAAGAGAATAGCAATCCTCTCTGCAAATTAAATAAATTGATCATATGGAACAACAATTCATTATAAAACAAGAAACATCAAGCATATATACATTCAACACACTAAGATAGTAATCTGAGATGATAACTATGTTTCCAAATACAACATTACTTCCAGATACAAATAATCATAACTTCAAATAAATCTCATGATGGTAATGTTCAATACAAAAGCTCTGTAACAGAAATACCTGATTCAGACTGATATCATGCAATCAACTCTGGAAAAGATTTAATAATATAATGCAGAATTACCACAAGGATTTCGGAAAGAAACATTAATGAATTAATGGTAATAGAGCATGGAACAACACATCGAAAGCGTATCAGATTACTAAGCAATTAAGATAAACAAACCACACATAAATCAAGGTATAATGATACAAAAGCCAGTGTCCTTCGGAGCCGGGCCCTTAGCTTCCAATGGCACACTGCCTTAGATTACTCCAGACACAAAAATGGAATAAACACCGAGTCTGTTATATTAATGCATCAAAAAGCGTACAGCAAAATCAGGTCTTAATGAGACTCAGCGATCCAAGTTTAATCTGAATTGTAAAGTTTGTAAAAGAAATTAAATATTACTAAAGTCTTCAACGCTGTCCCTTTTTATAAAGGTGACGGCAGAGCTAACTAGATAACAGAATAATGAAAGTAGCGATCCCTCAGGATTGGGATCCGTCAAGCTGTTAACCCTTTTCTTTTCTTTCCCTGGTTCCGAACTGGTAGCCTTTCTTCTTTTCCTGGATTGATTTGCCTCGATCTGGTCGACCTTGTCTGGATTCAGTCCCCTTCTAAAGGGACAGCAGTTATTCTCCCTTTGGCTTTTCGTTTTGAGCAGCGACCCTTCATTTCCACCTTTTTATGCACAGAAAAGACAGTCATCAGTGATTGGGTTATCCATATTAATTCTTGCACATTTCATTAGAATTCTTTATTTTATAATGTAGAAAAGGTTACAAATATTACTGAAAAGTCACTAAATCATTCATCAAAAGCATACCTTTCCAGTGCTCCACACACCCCCCTGCTTACCCTGTTTCATGCCCTCATGAAAACATTATAATTAACATGTAATGCGGTGAGAGAATAGGCCGGAGAGGGAATCTCGTGTGGAGGCCTACAACCATGATGAGCGACTAGATCATCAAAGAACCAATTTTATTGACCTTTAGGCATCTCATACGAGGCCTGATACCCAGGTGCAGGGTGCCAGATGATTGGACTACGAAATCGGTACCCTAACCAGGATGGCCCTGCTTGCAGAATGTGCTCGCCGTAAAGGTTCAATCGGCTGGCAGCCAGCTCAAAATTTTCATATCTGAATGGCTCCCTGAGCTGGATGCTTGGACTAGAAACCTGATAGCGAAATTTTGCAGCATCGATGGCGAGGTCCTTAATAGCCAGAAAATATTCCAAGCTATTTCGGATTAGGTCCTCGTGCATGGGTCCTATCATTTCTATGACACCCGGGGTTCTCATAAGGTTCCTATGTGATCTCCATAACTGCACTGGGTTTCTAGGCTCGGCCCTCACCCATAAGTCTAAGCTATTCTCCTGTCTCTGGAAGGTGTTATAAGCCCTGAGCCATTTCAGCTGATTAACCCCGAATGAAACAAAGGCTTGCAGTTGTATATCCCCAACAAAAGGGCCAAGATTTAAATCAGTTTCCTGGTCTAGCACGAGATTGTGCAAGTAAAATTCACACAATAACCTTTGAACCTTAACCCCATAATACTTGCAACAATTGATGAAATCATTAACAATATTAATTTGAATAGGGGCACCTGCCCTAACGGCTTTTATTTTTAATCTTAAATATCGTTCAAGCAAAAACAAAGCATAGTTCTTAGCAGGGGCCCTACAAGTCAGAACATCATTATACAGCGAGCATACAGTGTCCAGTTGCCTAATAACAGTATCTAGTCGACGGTTTACCTTAGCGACCTTTTCTTGCTCCTTTTTCCATCCTTCAAAGGCCTAGCTCTCGAATTGACTAATATTCCGCAGTTGCTGTTGCAGCTCTTCATATTTCTCCCGGGGGACTGTTTGTTCTTTCAGCTGCTCAGCTTCCTGCTGGACTTGCTTCATCATGTGGTGCAAGGTCCTTGTTTTTGGATCCTTATTCCATGAAACTGTAGAAGCCGGGAGTTTTACCTGAACCTTTTTATTCCGCTGCTTAGAGTTCAGAACCCGAATTACCCCTAAAGGTGGTGCTTCTGTTTGGATCCCTTTATTTTCCTTTTCTTTCTTAACGCGAATGAAGGGTTGCTGTGGTGTGCTAGAGGAATGCCTACGTTTTTCTGATTCTCTGCGTTTCTCAGGTTGCTCGGGTGTGCTAGAGGAATGCTTAGGTTTTGTGGGTGGCGCTGCCAACCCCCCCTCAATTACTGTAATGAGCTCCCCCCAGCTGCTCTGCTGCTGAGTGAGACTATGGCTCACTATCAATCGAATCAGCCCATGGTGGCTAACCACTGCTTCTTCATGCTGTGCCTTTTTCAGGCTCCGGGAAGCATCATGCAACAATGAATTTAAAATCACAGGGAGATTTACAGAACATTTTCCTTTCAAAACAACTAGGAGTTTAAGATGACGCGGTCTTACCACGTCTTTTCGTCCCTCGCAAGTGATGTAGCTCTGCACTACCTTTTCCAATTTGGTCCAGGATTCTCCTAACGTCGCTGGCAGCACTCCTTTCCCTTTAACTGTTAAGTTTTGGCCTTCGTCTTGGAAAATCTCCATAATTCTTTGCAGTCATTCTTTCTTTAGCGTCCATACTGGTCCTGCGGCTCGTAATCCTATCACTTCTGCAATTATCTCGTCCGTGACCGTTATTCGCCTCCCTCCTACTATGGAGTGGTCTTCCTGCAGATTTTGTAAAAACTCCATTGCCACTGTCTCATTCGATTCTTGTAGGCGACTAAAATAATTCAGCCACCCCACCCTTTCTAGGATCTCCCGAGCAGTAGCGGAGGCTGTCAACTTGCGATGTTCACTTCAGATTGCCTTGCCACCCATGGTTCTACTAGGAATTCCCAAATGGAACAGCAACTGTCTGCTGTTTAAGATGCAGAGAGGGTGATCGCAGCAAGGTTTTGAGAAAAAAACACAGAGTATGCAACAAAAATGGATTGTAGATGGCAAATTTTTATAAAAATAGCATTATCATGCCGTTAAACCATGCCATACCTTTGTACACTATCTTCTCCAAATGGTGTTCTGACACGTAGTTCGTGGAGTAATGAGGTTACCTCCCCCCCGCAATATGATAGGCTGTCCCAGCCGTCAAGTAGAGGAGAAGCAGCCTTTCCATAACCAAGTCATAAAGGAACAGCATATGAAATTATGCCATGTTTTAGATTGGACAACGAAATACCGAAATCGAGGCAAAAAGGTGGATCGTGTTTTACATAAGAGCCTGCATGATATGATGCGAGGGCAGGGGATAAGACGTCTGTCACTCGTACAAAATCTTCAGTGGTCATTGTCAATTCATTTGCCATAATTGGTGGTAATGAGTATTCATGTGATGTATACATCAGGATATAAAATATGATTTATTCATAGGATATAAGAGACAAAGAAATATTTGATATCATGTCGATTGGTGTAAATATTACGACTTCGATACCATTAACAGAGCTTTGCTGCCGACAGGTGTTCATAACCTTGGCAGAGTTGTTTATTTCACCCTCGGAACCATGATCCTTTGTGTGTATTTTGAAGAGTAATTTTGTCAACGTGTAGGCCATTATGCTGGCTTGGTAACCAAGTAACCATAATGCCATTCACAAGGACGGTGCGAAACGTGGGCAGGCCGGCTCGTGATGAGACCCCCTGTTCCAAGGTTTATTTATTTGGTGTACCTTTTGGACCATATCCCTGGTGTGGTGGCCATAATGGGAATGCCACTTCGCTTCCATCCTTATGATCATGGTAGGCTGGCTCTTGATGAGACCCCCTATCCTACACTTGACAATTGATAAGCTTTATTACTTCTCTTTTTTTTTCTCTTGCTTTTGCAAAGCACTTTTGCTCTTATTTATTTACACATAAGGGTGGTTCAGCACTCCTTAAGAGTGGGAATGGTGGAAGAAGTCTTTTCATCCCAATAGGAAGATATAAATGTTCTGCTCTTATTCCTAGGTAATAATCAGGGAGGTTCTAGGAAAATCGTCATGATAAAGTTCACCAACGGGGGCAAAGGAAATAAGACAATGACAACAAAGATGAGAAGTAAGTGTGTCCTTCCTTTTGTCCTTCCATCAATACTAAGCCTTCTAAAGATAGCGATTTATGATACGCTGACTTCGGTATGTCATGATTTTATGTTCATTGCATAAGTGCATAGCTGTTTCTTAAAGACTGGAAAGAACATGGGCGAGCACATCGTCAATATAAATTATCAAAGGGGGCAAAAGCATACTGATGGTATTCCTTTTTGAAAAAGGAAGGGTACGGAAGAGTTCATAAATGCTTAAGGTGCCATTTCTTTAAAAGGGACAGCAAAAGAACCATCAATGCTGTTGTTTCTAAAAAGGGATAGCAGAAACACACAGATGTTGTTCATTTGAAAAGGAAGAGCACAAACACTCAACTGCTGTTCCTTTTGAAAAAGAACAGCAAAAACACACAAATGCTGTTCCTTTTGAAAAGGAACAGCAAAACACACAAATGTTGTTCCATTTGAAAAGGAACAGCAAAACACACAAATGTTGTTCCATTTGAAAAGGAACAACAAAACACTCAAATGCTATTCTATTTGAAAAGGAACAGCAAAACACACAAATGTTGTTCCTTTTGAAAAGGAACAGCAAAACACACAAATGCTGTTCCATTTGAAAAGGAACAACAAAACACACAAATGTTGTTCCATTTGAAAAGGAACAGCAAAACACTCAAATGCTGTTCTATTTGAAAAGGAACAGCAAAACACACAAGTGCTGTTCCATTTGAAAAGGAACAGAAAAACACACAAGTGCTATTCCGTTTGAAAAGGAACAGCAAAACTCACGAATGCTGTTCCATTTGAAAAGGAACAGCAAAACACACGAAAGAAAAAAAGAAATCAAAATGTTAAGAGATGTATATACAAAGTTGACAGAAACTTATATACAAGTCGTGGTGAGAAAAAAAATGAATTTCTTACTGAGTTATAGGTGAGGAAGTTTTTGCTTCCCCTCCCATAATTTCCATATCAGTATCTTGGTGTAACTGCTGACAAAAGGATTCCCGAGTGAGTGGTTTGCGATACAGACGAACTCGGTGGCCGTTTACCTTAAATGCATATCCAGACCCATCGATTGTGATCAGAGTAAGGGTCCCATTATCATGAACTTTCTAGATCTCGTATGGTCCCAACCAACGAGTCTGAAGCTTCCCCGGGAAATCCTGAAACCGAGAGTTGTATAACAGAGCCCAGTCTCCTTCATGAAAGACCTTGTTTTTAATGAGCGCATCATGCCATTTGGCTCGCTGCTGTTGAATAAGTGTTGTATTCTATAATGCAGAGAGCCTTATTTCATCTAATTCATTAATCTGTTGTAATCGATTCCTTTGTGCCTCACTTAGATCTAAGCCAACTTCCTGCGCGGTGCGTAGCATTTGGATCTCGAATTCTATAGGAAAAATGGGTTGTTTTCCAAACACTAATTGATAGGGTGAATAACCGGTGGTACTTCTCCATGTGGTTCGATAAGCCCATAGTGCTTTGGGTAATCGGGCAGCCCAATCACGCCTATGCTATGCAATAGTTTTTGTCAAAATTGACTCTATTACCTTATTGCTACTTTCTACTTGCCCATTCGCCTGTGGGTGGTATGGGGTAGTAATTTTATGCTGAACGTGGTAATTGCTAAGTGTCGCGGCTAATCTGTTTCCAGCAAATTGTGGTCCTCCATCTGTAATTATTTCTCTTGGAAGACCATAACGTACAAACAGATGGAACAGGAATTGTATTACCGAATCTTCTGTAGCTCTAGGCAACGCTTCGGCTTCAACCCACTTGGTGACATATTCTGTTGCCACCAAGATATAGGTTCTCTGATTTGATGATGGGCTGATGGGTCCAACGAAATCAAGAGCCCAACGTTCAAATGGTTCAATGACTAATTATGGCCTTAGAGGCATTTCGTCAGCTTGACCAAGTCATCCTGCTCGCTGGCAGCTATCACAGGCCTGGACGAATTTTTTCGCATCTTTGAAAATCGTAGGCCAGTAATATCCTGTCTGCAATACTTTATGCGCGGTTCTTCGTTCAGCAAAGTGTCCTCCACATGGTATGTCATGGCAGGCTTTTAAGATGTCGAAGATTTCATATTCTCGAATACATCTCCTGATTTCCATGTCTGCCCCTGTGTGAAACAAATAGCCCCCAACCCACGAAAATCGAGTACTCTTCTGAACAATCTGCTTACGTTCATTAGGGGTTAAATGTTTTGGAAGCTTACCTACTGCAAGGTAATTAGCAACATCGTATACGAGGGAGTCTGAACAGCAACAGCAAATAGGTGCTCATCAGGAAATTAATCTTCCACTGCTTCTGCTTCGATTGATTTTGGTATTCGTGAGAGGAAATCAGCTACAGGATTTTCCTTGCCAGGTCGATCTTTGATTGTGATATCGAATTCCTGCAATAAAATCAACCATCTGGTTATTCTGCCATTTGTGACAGGCTTGTTTGCTAAGTACTTAATAGCAGAACAATCTGTATATAAAATAACGGGATAGCCTGTAATATAATGTCTAAACTTATTGACAGCGTGTATTATGGCTAGAAATTATTTTTCAGTGACAGTATAATTTAATTCAGCAGGGGATAAATTTTTGCTGATATAGTAGATGGCATATGGTCTTTTATCCTCTTCTTGGCCAAGGACTGCACTGATCGCTGTATCCGAAGCATCAGATGAGATTTGAAATGGTAAATTCCAGTTTGGTCCTCGAAGGACTGGAGCTGTAGATACAAGCTTCTTTAACTCCTTGAAAGCGCGATCGCATTTTTCTGTCCACAAGAAATCAACATTACCAGTTAATGCATGTAGAGGTGCAGAAATGTGTGAATAATGTTCTATAAATCGTCTATAATACCCAGAAAATCCAAGAAAGCTGCGTACCTCTGTTTGAGTAGTGGGGGTTGGAATAAGCAAAAGTATTTGAATTTTGGCTGGGTCTACCTGAATGCCAGCTGCTGAAATATAGTGTCCTAGAATGAGCCCTTCAGTCATCATCATATAACATTTTTCATGGCTTAAGCAAAGCCTGGTAGCAATGCAACGTTGTAGGACTTTTTCTAGAGTATCTAAAGCTGGATCAAAATCGTCTCCATATGGTGTGAAGTCATCCATGTACACTTCAAGTCCATCATTGATTAAATCTGCAAAGATGCTAAGAACAGCCCTTTGGAATGTGGCAGGAGCATTACATAAACCAAAGGGTAAAACTCGATAGGCAAACGTTCCCCAAGGACAAGTAAAAGTAGTTTCATCCTGGTCTTCAGGGGCAATCTGAATCTGATTGTATCCGCTGAAGCCATCCAAGAAGGAAAAGAATTTCTTTCCTGCT
>Ga0115851_101894_pt1 | contig 11109 bp, 7 predicted proteins | sample InSIn2gowninarea_FD_83865 | JGI IMG/M metagenome (GOLD analysis project Ga0115851, IMG submission 83865)
AATTATATTATATAAAAAAATAATACAATAATTTTATTATATAAAAAAAAACATATATATATATATATATATATATATATATATATATATATATATATATATATATATATATATATATATATAGTGTTATATTAGTATATATAATTATGGGTCATAGAAAACTTGTACACATAAGTAATGAATACTTTTATGAAACAATTTAATCACTATAAAAGGAATTGACCAATAAAAGCATTTAATGCAAAAAACATAAAATAATTTGAGGCGAGAATTAATCACTTGGCCACACCAAGAATAGTGCTTTATTTACATCTATGTTATAGTCCACTGCACAACATATTCTCTATCAAGATGGGTCAATTTCATACCACAATAGTTAATCTACCCATTCCACTCATACTCAATAAATTTAATGGTACAATCAACTACATGACAAATTCTTTGGGTAGAATGTGTCAATTTTGCACATAATAGTTAATGGCTTTATCCAATTATATCTTTATTGTTTTTTACTTTAATTTAAGTATATTTAAACTAAATCCTTGTTCAATCTATTTGTTAATATCTTTCAAAGCTCAATAATTAAACTAAGCGGCAAGAACACTAACTATACGACCTTGTTTTATTATCATGAATGTTTATTTTCCCTTTTTCTCATTCTAATTTTTACCATGGCTATCCAACAATAATTTAAATCAGAGAGAACATGTATAGTAACACTTGAGAAAGAGTGGTCCATGGGGCTTTGGATTGACAGTGAATAGATGCACCGTTCTATCTAGTGATTGTAAGTTACAATTCTTTTTTCACAAAGATACATTAATATGTGATTAATACTTAATTTTACTTACCAATAGTCTCCTCATTAAGACGTAGAGAAATATTGTTATTAAATCTGTTCTGAAATATAATGGGTATACAATGTTCACTAGATTTAAACTACCTCTTATGGATATGAATTTAACTCTTAATTTTTTGACGTGAATCATTCAAAGTGGTAGTTACAATTTATTGGCTTTCAGATCATCCTATTTTATCAAAAATTATATTTGATTTACTGATATTTAGATTCTCATAAGTTAAGGGAATGGCATTTTGTATCAATATTAATATTCGATTTACTGATATTTATATTCTCATAAGTTAAGGGAATGAAATTTTAAGTCAGACAGATCCATCTCCTACAAGGGAATCTCAAGATTATATTCGAATAAGGGAAGTGTATTCATTTGTTCGCCACGATTTCCTGAATACCCTAAAGATAGATTTTTTATACAACTATGGTCAAGTATGACCAGAAGTCTTCTATGTTGAAGAAACTTTAATGAAGCTTCAGTATTTTTTTAATTGGAGATCTATGAAATATGGAGGTAATGAGTATATTTATAAATGTATCATAATTTAATGGGTGAACATGGTATTTTGAATATGTAGAGGACAACGAATAGTCTATATGTTATATGATATAGTGATGTCCATTGCTATTATATATAATAAGGTTTGTTCATTGTTATTATATATAACAAGAAGGGCTGCATCGCAGCAAGTCCCTGTCGGGGGAGCTTCAAGAAAACGAATCTGTACGAGGTGGGGAGCTTCAAGAAAATGCATTTGTATGAGGCAGGAGTAGGAAAATACAATCTAAGACCAATAGACAGTCAAATTTTAAATCCATGTATTCTGTGTAATACAATCTAAGACTAACAGATAGTTGGGCTTTAAGACCAATGACCAACAGACAGTTAGGTTTTAAATTCATGTAGTTTGTGTAATATTCTTAGTGTCATGTGACTTAGTTCCATGGTAATCAAAGCAGTGACTTGCACAAAAATCAGCCATAGCACTGACTTAGAACAATATGTAGGTCGCAAAAGTATGTTTTTGTAAAGTAAAGTATCCTCAAAGCAGTGAATGTAGTTGAAATGCAAAGTAGAGAAAGCATCGAGGGTGATAGTAGTTAAATCCGTCGGCATGATCGGTAGAATTATGTTCAATTGAGAAAACAGGGAGAAGAAGGTGAAAGAGCCTACAGACCTTCCTCCCACGTGCATGACCTGTTCTATTTACCAAACTCACCATGGATACCTACTTAGTTATGTATATTGATCTAGAGATATAGAGATTGAGAGAGATTTTCTATCTTTAGAGATCTATCTATGCATATGATGGGCTGTAAGGTCTTGCTTACTTGAATTAGTCCCACTCACTCTTCGATCTTTGAGAGCTTCTTGTTCGAAAACCAGCACCAGTCGCAGGTCATCCAAAACAGAAGTATGCCTTTCTGATGGCAATCTCACGTTCGCCTGAAGAAGACCAGATAAACAGGGACATGCTCGCCCGAAGAAGACCAGACAAATTGGGGCATTAGTATATTTTATGCATTCAACATTAACACTTTACAGTATATTTATATTTCTGCAAATTAATAAATTGAACTTGATATTTTTTAGATGCATAGGAATGAATGACTGCAAGAATTATAAATATTAGCATAAATTCCATGTGCTTAGAAACGTCAACATCATGTTAAAGGAACGCCGACATTCACACTCATAGAACATATCACATTTGATACCTTTATAATACATTTGATTTGGCAGCATAATTGATAGACGTAATTGATATATGTTTCAGACAGAAAATTTGTTGTCAACATAAAAATAATGAACATGAAAAAGATTACAAATATTTTGTCCTATGACTTTTAGACTGAAGCATACACGGCTTATTGGAAACAATATAAATATTATACAAGAGAATAAAAAAATTCCGATTAAGCCTATTGTGGACCCAGGCACTCTAGAGGAACACCAAGAAGCTGTAATCAAGCTCTATAGTCACAAGTTAATTATTAATCTCGCTTTTAATTACAAATTCCATAATTCTAACAAAATGAAGAACATATTGACATGCAGAAGCACACCAACACATGCCCATAATGACACATGCAGAAGCACACGACAATGTGACTGTTATTATGATCCCTTTCCCAACAGGTTGGGAAAACAGAGACAATGGGTAAATGAAGAGACAAAACAAATGGAAAATAGAGGCAATGAACAGACGAAGAGACGAAAATGAACATGCATACAAGTTCCCTTTCTTCAATGATACTCGCAGACAGGAGTTGGAGCTGTTCAAAGCCAAGATAGATTTTGTGGCATTGCAGCTTTTGGGGCATTGCGCGGGAAGTAGATTGGTGTTTTTCTGGCATGGGATTGAGGTCGATTTTACGTTTAGACATGGTGGTCTATGACTCCCACCCGAACACTGGAAATTTGAGCTCCCCTTTAGATCATTTTCTCTCTTCTGTGTATGCGGTGAAACGCGCTCTGTTGCCAAGGGTGCTCGAATCCGTCATTTGAGGGGTAGCGAAAGATATAGTATTAAATTTTTTTATGCCAAAATGCACAGCATCCACAGTTGAGTAACTCAGTCGACTCAGCGCCTGCTATTACTCGTATCAGAGTGTTTGTCATTTCAACTGTTTGTAAACCTCTTGTTGGAACACTGTCTTTAGAGTCAGACAAAGTTGGAGAAGCATGTCAAAATAAACAAAACAAGAGTGGAAACAGTGGTGATGGCCTGGCTTTCATTGTAACAAATGAGAAAATTGATTTCCCTGAGAATAGTTATGGGCAGTACTTGGGAATGTTCAACTCTACTATGAATGGGGATGCTATGAATGGGGATTCAAAAAACATATTGGTGTCAACTCTACCACGAATGGGGATTCGAATAACAGATTGGTTGCAGTGGAGTTGGAGATTCGAATAACAGATTAGTTGCAGTGGAGTTCGATACCAGAAATAGCAATGCTAATGACATTCAAAGCCAGATCCACCTCCGACAGTAAACTTTTTCGAAGAGGTGAGGCTAGTTTCCACCGCCTTGCTTTTGTATCCATAGCTAATAACCATTCCAGTTTTATCTCACCTTGTTCATTGTAGGTTCATTGTATCTCACCGCAGAAACACAGCCGACTCTGTCCACTGTATCTCATCTTCGAGAGGGTTTCTTTACCACTCTTACTGCTGAGCAATGACAGCTCATATCAGAAGCACATCAGCCCATATCAGAAGCACGTCAGAAGCATATAATAAGAATGAAGACGAGGAATATCAGAAGCACATCAGTCCCTATCAGAAGCACATAATAAGAATGAAGAAGAGGTGGTGACTGTAGTATGCTACAGAAGCCACAAAGGAAGGTAATTATCTTTATCCTTACATTTGAATTCGGTATCCACAGCAATTTGGTATCCATCGTTGTTGCACAACAATTCAGTATCCATAGCTGTTGCAGAGTTGAATCTCCATCTCTGATTCAACCTAGGCTGCTAGCTTTCGAATGGGTGAGGATGCTGGATCAAGTTTCAGCCAGTTGCCAGATCCATATGTAGATCGAATTGGATTCGTTCCAGATCCCGTTGGCTCCAAGTTCTATTTCCGGCACATCTTCGATTTATTGGTACGAAAGTCTGGTGTGAGTTCAAGATATTCGGCATAAGACGTCTTTGCTTTTGCTCTTATTGATGTGATCCTTGTCTTCCATTCGGGTTAGCTAGTGTCATTTCCCTTAGGGCGGCTATCCCTAGAGCATTGATGGCCTTCATCCTAAACAGATTAACAAGATGTTAGGCATGATGATGGCAGCCTCAAATGCCTATCTTCATGGGAAGAATGAAGTTGAAACTGCATATTGACTTATCACTGAAGGATTTATCGGTACGCTGAAAACCTGGTGGGATCATCTACCAAAGGAAGTCAAGGCAGAGATTGAAGCTTAAGGATTGATCTATCCCCTGGTCAACCTACTCAAGACTCAGAAGGATAGCTAATCCCGAATCCAGTAGAGAGTTTACTCACTACAATTCAGACACACTTCTCTTTTATGGCTTATCAAACTCTCCACCACCTAGCTTGAACTGAACATGGTGTAACCAAACTTCTGGTTCATGCGGTAGTGAGATTGTGGCCATGCACATCTTCATGCAGGGCTCCTCTCCTCTTGCCATCTCGCCACGCTCATCTTCATGCAATCTTCATGCAAGCCACACAGACCACCTGTCTGTGTAAAATAAGACAATTTTACATCCGAAGCATTAGGCAATAGGCAAGCATGAACATCCCAAATCCTGAGCATTAAATGCCTAGCATTAATGCTAGCATTAAGCTGATTTATAGCTGATGTACCAATGATAAGAAAAACATACATATATATAACCTAAGTTTTTGCCTCCCCGCCTCGGGAAGAGGCCAAATAAGATAGTGAATGATTATGTATCTGAAAACTTTCATTACAATCCACGAATTGATAGTAACAAGCAGCTCACAAACAGCTCAATCAATACTAACATCGTGCATTTCGATTACTATAGTCCCTGACCATTGCTAGATGGCAGGGACTAATAAGGTTTGTTCATTTAAATTTTATTATATAATAAAATTTGTTCATTTAAATTAAATAGAAGTATGGTGCTATGCAGTAATTAACAATTCTATAGTTAAGTTTTTTTAGTTTTTTCGGGATTGATTAATGAAAACATTGTATACTAATTATTATATAATTTATTTTTTATTACTATATTTTATAATCTAAATTAATTTTGTGATATTTTTATTTAATAAAATAAATTCAATATAATTGATTTTCACAATTAAAGGTTCATAATGATATTCTTCCTTACCATGCACTTCATTACAAATAAATTTTGGCTTTTATTTTGTGAAAGATAAAAATTCTCTTATATTTTACTTCACACAATCTAAGAGTGATAAGGAAATGGTTAAATACCCTTAGTTTCTACGCAAAGATTCAATGCATTATAATAATTAATTCAACATAGAGATTCAATGCATTATAAGTGAGTTTGGATTCATCGACAATGTATAATTAATGGGATGATAGTACTCATGAGAAGAGAGTACAATAATGGTGACTGGGAATTCTACTTTGAAATTTCATTCTAGTACATTATGAAAAACATGGTTATAGAAAATTTAAAACATAAATATAAAAGAAAAATAAATTATAAATAAAATATTTTATATTTAAATTTTATTAATGGTTATCAACGGATATAAAAACATGAAATCAATAATATAAATAAATTTGTTTTTTTCCTAAATTAAAAACTCCAATATATTTCATACAATCTTTTTAAAGGAATCTCAATTACTATATTTTACATAATTCTACCACATGAATACTAACACTTATTTTCACAATTTAATTACATATTCAAAGAATAATGAAAATCATAAAAGCCTTTATAAATCAATCACAATAAGAATATTGTTCACCAAGTGGAAAAAGTGAAGTAGATTTCTCTATTTGCAGTTTTGGTTGTTGCCCAAATTCTAACATTAAATTTGAATGTCCTCATAAATTTCTGGATCCTCACCAATCTTGTAAAATGTTGCTCACTCATCTTTAATCCTCTTTTCCTTCTCCTTATATATTCTTCTTCCCCACAGATCCCCGAGCTACAATTAGAAAACACAAAAGGTGAGTGCACTAGCAAGTGGAGAAGAGCCCTCAATCTCAACATGTTCCCACTCACAAGACCTCCACTTTCATCCAACTCATCAAAAATCTCAATAGTCACTCAAAATAAAAATTATCATTAGGACATTCATCAAATGATAGGGTGCTCAAAATTTTCTTTCTCATAACTCATTCTTATTTTATAGATAGTTTCAATGATAACAATTGACACCTCATGCAAAATAATTGTTTTCTTAATTCCAATATTTTGATTATTCATCTATCTATGTGTTAGTCCTTGACCAAAGCTTTAATGAAATTATTTTCTTAGTTTATTATCAAAAAGTTATTTTTCCCTTGCCACACATGTTTCCTTGTTTCTTTTTCTAGTTGTGTCTTGATCTCAATTTAGACTCTCCATTTTGTGTCTATTAATTTAAGTTATCAGGTAGGTTTTATATTTTTGTTCCCCAACTACTCCCTATTCTTTCTCAAGTTAAAATCTTAGTTGGATATTTTGTGTTATGCTTTTGGCCACATGGTGGTTCTCTTAGGATATTATTTTCCCCTATTTTTTAATTTAATATTCTCCAATTTAGTTCATACCCCTCTTTTCTTGTTAAGGGTAAATTTTCATTGAATCAATGTTTATATTTTGACATTTTTCCCCCTCTTCCCTTGGTATTATGACAATTTAAATAATAGAGAGTTATTTACCTTTTTAAAGGCTTTTCAAGTGTGAGGATGGTTGGTAGGATTATTTATTATATTCAATTTTTATATCTACACCAATTCTCCCCTTCCTGTAGCTCTCAACTTCTAAATTAAAATTTCTTCAATATATTCCTATTTATATTGTGTGTTTAATTTCTCACAAATGCATGAGTGTGAATCATCATTTTCCTAGCTGTTTTTTGCTAATTCTAAGGGTTCCATGTTGGTCGTTCTCTTAAAGAACTTCCTCTCGATGTTCTAAGGGTGTCATCTCCTATGCCACTCTTTGCTATGATACTAATGGTGTATGGGATCAAGGAATCCACCTTGACGCCTTTTTTTTAGTAAATCCTTGGGACTGACCCAATCTTGGGTTTACCCTCACAACATCATGAGCTTCAAGGCGAATGAATCATAATGCCTTCTAGCCCAAGTCACAACATAAGTGTTAGAATTCACCTCTCCCATGGAATTCCATTTGTCCTGTATACCCCCATCAACCATGTGTGAGTCGTTCAATCCCAAATGACCTGTGATTGCAACCATTAACATGACATTAGTAATAATAATAAAAATGTTATTTAAAATTGAATTATAGTATCAATAGCATGTAATCGATCAAACAAGAGGTTGTGGAATCATCATATTCATATGTATTCCCTTGGCCTCTTACCACACTTAAATAGCCATCATTAACATCAACTCATAAGGTTATCATTGATATATGTACACATACTATAAGATCAATTTCAAAATCACCATGACTATGCATAAAACAATATCCAACATAACCCTAATTGAAATCAATCATATAATAATAAAAATATACAAATGTGACATCCTATAATGAATCATCATCATGATTACACATAATAATCAAATAGGTACATCATAGTCATCATCACCACCAATAATAACATCAACTTGGTAAATCACAATCATCATCACATCAACTGATAATAACAATAAGAATAATTGGATCATCGATTTGAGGTCTGCAAAGAATAATGTATGTGCCATAAAGTTATATTAAGCTTAAGATAAGGTAAAATCTAGTCAACTATAAGAGGGCACTACATACACCCCCTCTTAAATCGAGACCACATCCCAATGTCTTAAAAATAAGAAAGGAAAATGATGATGCAACTCTTATGTGTCTTCCCAAGTCGCTGAAATTGCAATTGTCCCACTAGACCTTCACTTGGTTCATCAATCACAACCTAAGATATTATAGAGTTCATCAATCTAATATGCAAACAAACTCAACCATTATCATTCCCTCATCCCTAGTCTGCAAATGATTCAAACAATATCAAGTGAAGGATCTGAAACATAGTGGCATAACGCAGACACATGGAATGCATCATTCATACATGCCAATAATAATTAAAATCTTAATAATAAGTAATACAATTAACTTTTAAAATTAATATTAATAATAAACGTTAATATTAAAATTAATAATAACTATTAACTAATTGATTGACCATTATGGTTGTTCATGGTTCACCCTTATGGTTGATCATGGTTGAATATGGTTGACCATTTTAACCACATTCGATCATTTAACCATGGTTGATCGTGGTTGATCTTGATTCACCATTATGGTTGATCACACTAATATTGATATTAATATTAACGAGAGTTGTCAATATTAATATTAAGTGTTAACAAGAAGTGTTAATATTAATATTATTATAAACTTATTATTATTAATATTATTATAAATTTAATAAAACCTAATAATATAACTCATGTGGTGTAGAATAGATGGTGATTAGGTGTACTATTAAGGCACTTCATGATGTGAATGTCACTGGTTCGAAAATTCATAGGAAAAAATCTAGACATGTTAAGAGTTGGTCTAACCCAGACTAGATAAAGTCCCAAAATAATTTTGACAACTTAAATACCCCTACATCACGATTTCTTAAACCAAAAATTAAACGCTCAATCATCTCAAAACTCACACCACTTTTATATATATATAATAATAAACCCTAAATAATAAACCCAAAGGATAAACTAAACCTACTTCTTATACCTATAAACCTACTTCCTCAAAACATAGACCTAAAATAATAAACCTAAACTTATAAAAACCTAAACCTAATTACTAAAGTAATAAACCTAAAACCTAAAATATAAACCGAAGCCTATAATCCTACTGCTATAAAACCTAAACTTAAAGTAATCAACCTAAACTTAAAACCTAAAGTATATTCAAACCAACCATAGTTTATTGTTTATTCAACCTACCATATCATCATTCAACCGATACAATTTTATTATAATCACATTTATGTAACACAACAAAACTAAACGCAGATGATCCAGTAGACACAACGAAACTAAAAGCATCGATACACGTGCCAATGGCGAAGTAATGCAGCCGCACGAAGGAATATGAATGGAGAGCACAAAGACCTTACATAATTCAATCGAGTTATTATCAATCCAAGCCACGTTTCAATGCACGTGAATCTAATTTCTATTCATCTTTATACATGGTTAACGTTAAGTGGTACAGTAAGTTGGTAGAGTAAATTTTTAATCATGCTTGGGAAAAAAATTTACAAGAGTTAAATACGTAATTAAAATCTGTAATGAGGTAATTATTTCAAATTTATTCATTGATTTAGTGATAAAGATTAGAAATGGCTAGAATTTTTCATTTTCAATCATTTTATTAAAATATTAAATTAAAAAGATAATTAAAATATCAAATTCTAATAAGGATGTTTATCTACATAATTAATAAAATTATTCAATTAAAAACGTTTGTATGTATAAATTGCTATTTTACTTAGGAATGGAACATAAAATTACAAACCCTCAATACATATTGCACTTACATTGTACTTACAAGAATTTTCATAAATATAATCTAAATTTCAGTACATATAAATCGACACATGATTTCTTCTTCATTCATCATTATTTCAACTTGGATAAGACAATCTCCACATGGGGCCTCTTGAAGACACTCTCTTTCACAAAAGTTCCAAGTAATATTAAATGCTAAAGCTTTAGGTCAGTCGTCAAGTGGGTGGGGGTTTGTTTTGCAGTTCAATTTGAATGGTTTTGTCTTGCTTGGATTACTATGCATAAGTTAAATAATAGTTTTTTTGACTAGGAGAGAGATGTCTAATGTTGTGCAGGGACCCGTAATTGATATAGTACTGGTCCCATCAAACTGCCAGAAATTGAGAGATATGCAGCCAATATTTAAACAAAAATAAATAACATTAAGTGCAAATATGTTTTAATTTATGTCCAAAATTTCTCAAAACATTGACTAGGCCCACAACTGTCCATAAATAGTATCCTAATACTTCAGAGTACAAATCATATTGACCCAACTAGAAAACAGATAAAACCATAAATCCTTCCAAAATGGTTTATTCCAGAAGTACAAAGTAGCAATCACTTGAACCCCCACTCATCAAAACTGAAGCTATGTAGTCCAAATAAATATCCATACTTGTAGATAATAAAAATGAATGTATGTCAGCCATAACTGCTATGTTGTTCAACATTTAAACCCATTGTGTTCAATAAATGACACCCAACCCAATAACATTTAAACCCATTGTGTTCAATAAATGACACCCACCCCATTCAATTTCTCATTAAAATAGATCAAAGCACATGGATCAGCAAACAACAAATTCCCAACCATTATATCACATCCAATTAAATCCAGATCACACATTCAAAATGAAGCCATTGCAATCCATGTCCATCCTTACCGCCAATTGAATTCAAGTGCACAAAGCTATAAAATAAGTTCAACCACTGTTGAAGTTGCATGTTATGCATTCAAACTATTCACCAGCCTTGGAGACAAACCATCACAGAACATTTGACAGTGTATTCATGTTAGTTATTTCAATTACAACACAT
>Ga0115851_101206_pt2 | contig 11105 bp, 7 predicted proteins | sample InSIn2gowninarea_FD_83865 | JGI IMG/M metagenome (GOLD analysis project Ga0115851, IMG submission 83865)
AGTCTCTTCTCTACTGCGTAGAAATGGGTCTCTCTCTCTCACACATGTGAAGCCGGAAGCTGTTGAATTTGAAGCTGCAACTACAGAAGTAAAGATTGACTTGCGTGGCCTAGAAGATCTCCTCTTTGGAATTGCGCCGTAGGTTCATCTGAACCTCCTCTGAAAGCCACAACTTCTGGTGGTGGAATGAAGTCAATCCGATGAATGGTTTGCAAGATATCGATTGCCCTAGTTTGAAGCCAGAAACTGCTGAAACTGAAGCTGCAACTACAGAAGTAAAGATTGATCTGCGTGGCCTAGAAGATCTCCTCATCTGAACTGCATTGTAGGTTCATCTGAACCTCCTCTGGAAGCTGAAACTTTTGGTGGTGGAATGTAGTCAATCCGACGGTCGGTTTGTGAGATATCGTCTACCCTAGTTTGATAATGAAGCCGCTAATGCTGAGGCTGTTGATCTAGGGTTTGCTACTGCTGATATGAATCAGATTTATTGTACTATTTCTCTCTGCTGAATTATTGAAGATAAAAGAAGATTTGATCAAAGGGTTTCCCCGCACATTGTGGGGTTTGTCCCTGGCTAGCCGCCATATCTTGTGTCTCTTGTTTTGGCTTGTTTTTTGTCGATCGTTTAATGTTCTATCTGCACTTTACTTTATGTACATGTGATTGCTAATCTGTGGAATATAATAAGAAAATAAGTAAACTGTTATAAGCATAGAACATACCATAACTTAACATGGTATCAGAGCTGAGGTGAAGACAAAGCCTGAGCAAGAGCAAGAGCAATCATCGAAGAGAAGAGTGGTAAGGCTATCCTAAAAGAACTATGGGGTCCTCAACACTCTTTCTTGTCGAAGACAAGCTCCGTGAGAAAGCTGACTATCACAGATGGAAGATGTCTATCGATCTAACCCTTGAGAATCAAGGAGTGTTGGATCATGTGAGAGGCAATATTGTTGAGCCTCCATCAAATGCATCCGCTGCTGCCTGGAACAAATAGAAAAATGGAGAAGTCAAAACAATAGATAATCATCTTGGACTCTATCGACAAGCACTTGGACACCTCTAAGGAAATCTACGATAGACTAGACTACTCTTCTGAAATATAATGCAATTCCTGGTTTCGAGGAATTAATGGCTAGATGCATTCAAGAAGAAACAAGGGAAGAAGTGCAAGAAATGCCCATGCCTAAAGATCCTCCTGCTGCCTCTTCTTCTCATGCTAAGAAAAGAAATAATTCCAGTACTAAATCAAAAGGAAAGGTTGAACCTAAGGGTGGAAGAAAAGGACGATGTTACATCTACGATAAAGCAGGTCACTATTCAAGGGAGTGCCCTGATAGAAAGGACTCACACTGGGACGATGATCAAAATCCCTCTGATGGCAATCAAAGGAATGACAAATTCAATAGCAAAGATAAGAGGAGAGCGAATCAAGGAAGAGGACAAGCATTCAAGAAGGCTAGAAATTCCAGGATGTATTAAATGCACCTGACCTCAAAAGGAACCTAGTGTCCATCTTGGCAATGGAAGACAGACGCTACAAGGTAACCTTCAGCAATGGCAAGGTATGCATATGGAAAAATAATGTTAAAGATTCGTTTACTCTTGGGTTTAGTGTTCATTCATTATATCAGGTCGATGGAAGTCCGCTAGTTGTCACGTCTTGTGACACAACTCTTTAGTACGAACTTTGGCATTGGAGGTTTGCCCACCTTCATTACAAAGCTCTACCCGATGTAAGACAGATGGTAACAGGGATGCCCGAATTCCAAGTAGAGAAAGAAGGTGTATGTCCGAGATGTGCCGAAGGAAAGCTCAAAAGGGGACCATTCCCCTCAAGCCAAAGCAAGACCTCCGATATATTACAGTTGGTTCACTCAGGCATACCTGAGGTTGGCATTAAGAGGGAGACTACTACACCACATACCCCTGAGCAGAATGGTGTGGTGGGAAGGAAGAACCGCACGATTGTGGAAGCTGTCCGGGCCATGCTACATGATTAAAGACTTCCGAAGTTTCTATGGGCTAAAACTACAAACACTGCCGTATATGTACAAAATTCGATGCCCTCATCAAGCATTGGGTTCCAAGACTCATGAAGAAAAATTCACCGGTAAGAAACCTGATGTTTCTCATTTTAAAATTTTTGGAAACCCTGTATATTTTCATGTGCCGAAAGAGAAAAGAAATAAATTGGGTGCATCTGGAAAGAAGGGAATTTTCATGGGCTATGGTGAAAATACTAAAGGCTATAGAATCTATGTAGCCGGTCAAAGGGAAGTCGTAATTAGTCATGATGTCACCTTTGACGAAGATATGGCTCTCAGCAAGGTGAACAATCTTCCGACTTTGAGGAGCTCTCAAGGATCCGATTGATCCTCCTCCATATGAGCCTTCCTCTTCTAGGAAGAGACCTTCATGGCTTAGGGGGTTACTTGATGATGCTGAAGGACATGCTGCACCTCGAGGAACCTTTCATGAAAGTAAGAAACCTAATAGGTATCAGGGATACCTGACCATCATGAGCACGATCATACAAAATGAGCCTTCATCATTCTCAGATGTCGTCAAGCATTAACTATGCAAGGATGCTATGACCATAGAATATGAGTCTATTATGGAGAATGATGTCTGGGAAGTAGTTCCCAGACCCTGGACAAGACAATTGTTACTTCAAAATGGCTTTACAAGATAAAGCATGCAGCAGATGGAAGTACGGAAAAGCATAAGGCTCGTTTTGTTGCTCGTGGTTTCTCCCAGAAGGAAGGTATAGACTATGATGTGATATTTGCACCTGTTTCCAGATATATGACCATTTGCTCGATCATAGCCCTTGTCGTGTCACAAGGATGGAACCTACATCAAATGGATGTCAAGACTGCGTTCTTACACGGCTCAATCAAAGAAGAGGTCTACATGGAGCAACCCGAAGGATTTGATCGAAAATATCATGTATGCAGGTTAAAGAAGGCTCTCTATGGGTTGAAGCAAGCACCACGAGCATGGTATGAGAGGATCGATAGCTACTTGATGAAGCTGGGATTCACTAGGAGTGAAGCCGATCCTAACCTTTACTTTAAGGTTGAAGATGACAAGCCTCTCATACTGGTGTTGTATGTGGATGACCTCTTTCGAACAGGTGCAGACCCTCTCATTCACAAATGTAAGAGGGAGTTGGCTTCTGAATTTGAAATGAAGGACCAAGGACTTGAAGTATGGCAGAAGCCAAGGGAAATTTTCCTATCTCAAGGAAAATATGTGGTAAAGATATTGGAAAGATTCGATATGATGGACTGTAAGCCTGTGACTACCTCAAGGATCTTAACTTTTAGAAGTTATATGGTAGTGATGTCGGACCAGACTTGGGAAATGCCTTTGAGTTTCAAAAACTCATTCGCATTGATGTTCTTGGTGAACCTCCGTCTGAACATATGTTTTGCAGTTAGCACTGTGAGCTCATATTTGGTTGAGCCTCACTTCATTAATGCCAGGAATCTTCTGAGATGTCTTCAGGACACAATCTCTCATGGATTAAGATACATTGCCGGAGATGTGAGACTACTTGAATATATTAATGTTGATTGGGCAGGCAGTGTGGTGGACCGTAAGAGCACTTCTGGGTGTTTCACCTTGGGATCTGCTTCGATATCCTGGATGAGCAGGAAGCAGAAGTCGGTGGCTTTGAGCACCGCCGAAGCAGAATGTATTGTTGCTAGCATGACCTCGTGTGAGGCAGTCTGGCTGCGAAAGCTCTTTAGTGAGCTGTTTGGATTTACATTGGATACCACTGTGATTCTCTATAACAACCAGAGGTGGGATTTGATTATTGAGGAATCCCGTATTCATCGATTGCTCCAACAGATAGACATCATCTGGGGTATGGTAAGTTGATGAGCAAGGAGGCTACATCACATTAAGATGATGCACAGGTTGATACACCTTGTCAAAGCCCCGAGGAAAGATCTAATCTGTGATTTTCCCCAACGACTTGGAGTCGGCAAGAAACGCTTGTACAAGGGTCCTGCATGTTGCATAAGGGCTTGCGGTTATCACTGAAGCAACATACGACCATAGGGTGACTCACCCTCCCCTGGTGGTGCACACTGGAACAAGATGATTCGCTCTCTTGTGGGACAAGATGATTCGCTCTCTTGTGGAACAGGATGATTCGCTCTCCTGTGTAGCAGGATGATTAGTTCTCTTGTGAGGCCTGGATTGATGTGTTCTCCATGGCAGCCTGGATTGATGTGTTCTCCAAGACGATTGTAGCAGGATTGATGTGTTCTCCTATGAGGACAGGATTGATTAGTTCTCCTGTCGAGGCATCCTACCCATGCAGTCTGGGACTCATGGGAAGTACCTCTCATCTGATCAATGAGCAGGAAAATGAAGTTAGGGACCATAGTAGTACCGATGGACGCATCGTTGTATCTACCGTACTCCCTACGCTAGGATGACCTCGATTGATCTGGGATCAATGATACTGGTCTGGGACCAGTGGTAGGAGTTGTACCATACTATGACGCTGACTTCGGGTTGGTTGAGACTGGTCTGGGACTAGTGGTACATACTCCGAGACTGACTTCGTGTCAGTGTAGTACTGGTCTGGGACTAGTGAGAGTGGTACATACTATGACACTGACTTCGGGTCGGTTGAGACTGGTCTGGGACTAGTGGTACACTCTTTGAGACTGCGATACTGGTCTGGGACCAGTTGTAGGAGTTGTACCATACTATGACGCTGACTTCGGGTCGGTTGAGACTGGCTTGGGACTAGTGGTACATACTCTGAGACTGACTTCGTGTCAGTGCAGTACTGGTCTGGGACTAGTGAGAGTGGTACATACTATGACACTGACTTCGAATCGGTTGAGACTGGTCTGGGACCAGTGGTACACTCTCTGAGACTACGATACTCGTCTGGGACCAGTGGTAGGAGTGGTACATACTATGATGCTGACTTCGGGTCGGTTGAGACTGGTCTGGGACTAGTAGTACGCACTTTGAGACTGACTTTGAGTCAGTGGAGGATGATACGGGTCTGGGACCAATGGAGTTGTACTCACTATGACGCTGACTTTGGGTTGGTTGAGACTGGTCTGGGACTAGTGGTACATACTCTGAGACTGACTTTTGAGTCAGTATGATACATCCTCGATCATTTCTTCTTCTTCATAATTCGGACAAAAGCAGAGCAGAACAGAACAATGAAAGAGCAGAGCAGAACAGAGCAAAATAGTACAGATCAGTGCAGGGCAGAACAAGACAAAGCAGAATAGGCAGAATTGAGCAGAGCAGGGCAAGGGTCAGACTGTACAGGGTAGTGCATTTGATGGATGAATAGTAACGACCGATAGACAGATTGCAGATGAAGTTCTCCCTAGTTGAGAGGGAGTGTTGAAATTGGAAACTAGGGCAAAACTTCATGTGGGTCATCTTATTCATGGCTGATAATATTTTTATTAGATTTCTCTCGTCGAGAGGTGTAGGATTGATATAAAGATCATCCGATTCCGATAAGTATTCATGGAGATATGAATTTATTTTGATTATGGAATTATTATCAAGCCAACCTACAACTCATGTAGGCTCAGAAGCCCAACAATCGCATCTATTCACCTACCAACGTTGTGTATAAATATAAGAGGACTTTTCCTCGTTTGGACTCACTCATCTCATCACATCTCTCTCTCTCTCTACTGCGTAGAAATGAGTCTCTTCTTTACTGCGTAGAAATGGGTCTCTCTCTCACACATGTGAAGCCGAAAGCTGTTGAATTTGAAGCTGCAACTGCAGAAGTAAAGATTGACTTGCGTGGCCTAGAAGATCTCCTCTTTGGAATTGCGCCGTAGGTTCATCTGAACCTCCTCTGGAAGCCGCAACTTCTGGTGGTGGAATGAAGTCAATCCGATGAACAGTTTGCAAGATATCGACTGCCCTAGTTTGAAGCTGGAAACCACTGAAACTGAAGCGGCAACTGCAGAAGTAAAGATTGATCTGCGTGGCCTAGAAGATCTCCTCATCTGAACTGCGTTGTAGGTTCGTCTGAACCTCCTCTGGAAGCTGAAACTTTTTGTGGTGGAATGAAGTCAATCCGACGGTCGGTTTGTGAGATATCATCTACCCTAGTTTGATAATGAAGTCGCTAATGCTGATGCTGTTGATCTAGGGTTTGCTACTGTTGATATGAATAAGATTTATTGTACTATTTCTCTCTGCCAAATTATTGAAAATAAAAGAAGATTTGATCAAAGGGTTTCCTCACACATTGTGGGGTTTGTCCCTGGCTAGCTGCCTCGTCTTGCGTCTCTTGTCTTGGCTTGTTTTCTGTCGATCGTTTAATGTTCTATCTGCGCTTTACTTTATGTACATGTGATTGCTAATCTATGGAATATAATAAGAAACGAAGTAAATTGTTATAAGCATAGAACATACCATAACTTAACAAAATAGGCCCAAAATGCCTTAGATGGTCTAACTAGTGCCCTAGGATTTGTGTGCTACATTGAAGTCTATGAAACTGCTTCAAGAAACATGAAATTGCATGAGCAACTGGAGAATCGCCTCCAAGAGTCCATGGTATTGGTCAGAGTGTGACAATTACCTAAGATAGGGGGGTCCATGCTTAGGTGAAAGATAAGTGTGCTTCCATAGGTGTGCAAACCTTTACAACCTGAGCAACACTTTTACAAACAAAGCAGTGAGAGAGACTAGAGGTTCTCCTAGATTATTTTTCTAGTAGATTTGTCCCAAGACCCTCACATACCAACCCACATCATAAATGAATGAGATGGTGTCAACTTAATGCCACAAAGGAAAGTTGGCTAAACCACAAGAGCAAGAACTATCTTGAAATAGGAACTAAAAGGATGGGCCATGACCAACTATAGAGGGGTCTAGAGATACCGTTTAGGGAAAACACTTTTACATAGATCATTTAAACATGTTCCAATACAATATATGAGCACAAAGTTAATCACACTTTAGGTTGATCATGATACAATAGTACAAATAATTTTCTCATATGATGGGTCACATCTGTGAAAAAATATGAGGTGCACTAAAGTGAATCTAAGGTGTAACAACGACAAAGATGGTTTTTTTCTCTCTTGCATTCTCCTTGGGGTCTACAACTAGAACAATTTATTAACAATTCTACATAGGTTGAGGATGGTTGCAGTGTTACGAACATCATGATGTTTTCAAAAAATGGCGATTTTTTAACTTTGCTGATAAAATCGCCCAATTTTTATGAAGATTTTTTTTTTTTCCCTGAAAAGTCATTGAAAAAATTGCGATTCGATAAGCAAAAATTGTGGAAGCAATTTTATGGGTTTTATTTGTCATTTTTAGCAAACAACGAACTGGTTTGAGAGCTGAGGGGGAGAGGAAGGCGACTACTAGGGCAAAGGAGGAGAAAAACATAAGATTTTAGCATCTCAAGCAAGAGAAATTCGTGTTTGAAATTTTAGAGCACAGCAGAGTCCACTGCCAACTCCACCGGCATCTACATCTAGAGGGAAATGGAAATCTATTGCATTTTCTCGCAAGAGGGGCAAGGGAAATCAATAGTATTAGTTATTTGGTTCATTTCATTGTATATGACATTTATGACTCATGATATGAGATACACTATTATATCTTTTGTTGATATTTTGAGGCTAAGTTGGGACTCAGGAGTCAGGTCTTGCTATTCAGGACATGATTCACTGTTATGTGTGATGTAGCACTAGAAATGATATTACACATCTTATATATTAGTTCTTTTATCATATTTATGTGTCAACGTATTTATTTTATGTTGTAGATGCTTTAGATATTAAAAAAATTAAAAAAAATGAATATTTTTGTATTTTCCGATTTTTTCCCCTCGCCGATTTAATTCCAATCACGATTTTCGCAACATTGGATGGCTGTGTAACGCAATAGATCCCCTTGATAGGATATACTTACAGGATACATTCACACATGCACGTGAACATATTTACACACACACACACACACAAACACTCTGAGTGTGAGAGAGAGAGAGAGAGAGAGAGAGAGAGAGAATATTTGTATATTGTTTTCCATTTGTTTACTCCATTTTTGTCTACACCATTATGATTTTCTTTCTCTAAATATCAACATGAAGCTTCTAGGGATACACATTGACAACTATTGTCATTTTTTGCAGGTTTTTGACTTTGCAGTGTTTCCAAAATATGAGTTTGACCTACCAATCTTTTGTGCAAACTTTTTTTCAACAACCGACATGAATATTATTGTCTTGTGAGTCGTTACATTCTTTACACCTCTTTTAAGCATTTTTGATGCTTGATTTGTTGCCATTAGAGTAAATATAGAGTAAAGGGTTTGTGATTTTTGCTTGTTTGTGGATCTAAATTTCAATCTATGTCATTATTTGAGTGCAGGACATTTATTTGTTAGCCCATAAATTACACTGAGAGGGGGGGGGGGTTGAATTAGTGTGAAGACAATTTTACAATTTCACAATCTTAATTAATCATACCTTTATTGAGCAAAGATCATAAACATTATCTCATCAGTTATCTCAATGCATCATCACATAAGCAACATAACTAGAAACAACACAAGAAGACATCACATCACAAGGAGACACAAAATTTTCAGTTGGAAACCCAAATGGGAGAAAAGCATGAACTTTTCTTTTGCTCAGTCTTCAATTTGTAGGCTCCAAGCTACGGGAGGCAACTACCCCCAAAATATGCAAGCTTCCACTTGCGATCGGCTACAACATGATTGAGGTACCGACCTCAAAGCTATAAGAAGCTGATCACTGTATGCTACAACCTAATTGAGGCTCCAACATCAAGGATGAGCAGGCTCCAACTTGCTCTAGGCTCCAAGTTGATTGAAGCCCCAACCTCAAGGATGAGTAGGGCTGCAACCTACCATAGGCTCCAACGTAATGGACCTCTATTTCATCTCATTTTCAAATTGGATCCACCATCATCATATATCACTGAATTTGCATGTTAAGAGACTATCACAAAATGCGATCCTAACCTGCGAATACTACCATTGCCACTAACACTGCCACTGTAACAATCACTGTCTCTGCAACACAACCTGAAGCCATTGTACTTCTTTACAATGTACACTTATGCACTAGAATGTCACATCAATCACTCATGCTGGTTGTCATATTGATACCCAGACTATGCTTCAACCAGAACTTCAATTTGGTCATTCAAACCCACCCTTAGAACCTGTTTACTTCATGTATCCAAAATACCTACAATATGCTCATAGATCTTCAAAAAAAAATACAAGAGACTATGGTCATCAAAAAAGAGTCAAACCCCTCTAGTTGCATCCATCTTTGAGCCCTACTTGCCCAATGTCTTCCAGAATCAAATTTGGATCAATATTGGCTTCACAAACTCAAAATAACCAAAGCATATTATATAAATAATTAAATGTTCTACAAAATGCCTGTTTCTGGGCGCTTTCAAATAGACCGTTGGATTTCGGCGCATGTCATCAGTAGTTGTAAATTGTGTGACAAAATGGCCATATATATATATATATATATATATATATATATATACATACATACATACACATATACATATAATTACCAACCTGTTTATCGTCGTGGGTCGAACTCGTGACCACCCATATACTATACCAATGACTTACCCACTCCGCTCCCAATGTGACTTGGAACACTGTGCGACACTCATTTACCCATAGTGGTATTACTACATTCAACAAACCCCTTCGATTCTCCAATCCTCTGTGGCTCAACTGTTGTTGTGCTCATGCGCCGTGACTTGAGAATTAGGGTTCACGTGGCTCCATTTTACTTGGGCTCATCCTTCGTGGCTTGGGCATACGTGAGCTATGGTTGAAGGCTACCATGGCCTACCCTCCGTAGATACACATATATATAACACTAAAATATGGCTGTTGTCTGATTCCTTTACATAAAATGTAGTGGCTTGGCCATTGTCGGATACAATCTTTGTTATACAAAAACAATAGTGGTGTGGCTGAAGAAATTTCAACCCCTACTCCGGTTATCAGTTTTCCTTATCACTCCATGCATTTAGTTTTAAATCCAAGCATGATAAAAATTCTAAAATCTGGAAATGACAATATTTTCTGAAAACACAAATTTAGGGATTTCACAACCGCTGAAATTACAAAAATAAAACACAACAAAATTATGACAGCCACACACAAAAAATAACACAGTGATTTTTGGTCAATGTGACCCTGGAGAAACCCCCTACAACTCTTGGGGAAAACCAGTTTGAGAGCTCTTATTTATTTTTGAAAATACTTTTACAGAGAAACTGAAATACACAGTAAAAATTCCAGCAACCACAAATTAAAACTTATATCGATTTCCGTGCTTGAACTCCACCTCGAAAATCTTGCCAATTAGCAAACAACGAAAACAAAAAATTTCCAGCAATAAAACAACATTAAACGCTGTACGACCTGCCTTGAAAAATGTGCCCAAAACTTGTTGTATGGACTATACGGACCATATGGATTTTAGTAGTACGATTGCCTCGAAATTCGTGCCCAAATCTGCCTCGAAATTCATGCCCTTGCTACGGTCCCTCTTCCTTGATTTTTGTGCCTTTCTCAAAAGTTCATAAAGCATGGGGTATCATGCTCAATTTCAATTTGTTTTTGGTCAAAGCACCCATTGTGTGCTTCTAGGGTTTGTCATAATGTGTACAAGTCAAAAGAGTCGTAATCACATGTATTAGACCCTATTGGGCATTTTGTAACAAGTCAAAAGAATTTATTTTGAGTCAATATGTGCGTAAAACTCCCTCCACGACTAAGTTGGCCTGCAAAAGACAAGTCAACCCCGCTTAGGGTTATTCAAGCTCTTAGGAAAGGTATAGATACAAAGCATTAGACTTCATTCCGACACTCACTCACTCATTCACTCAAGCAAGCGAAGACAAGGAGAAAAAGGACAAGTGAATGTCTAGAAGGAAGAAGACAAGATGAAATTCTGAATTTTACTCTCTGTATCTCTCACATGTGCAAAAAGAAGCTAGGTTTTCTACAGCTTCAAGGTCGAATTTTCTCTCAAGCAGGACTGAAATCTG
>Ga0115851_101597_pt2 | contig 11102 bp, 7 predicted proteins | sample InSIn2gowninarea_FD_83865 | JGI IMG/M metagenome (GOLD analysis project Ga0115851, IMG submission 83865)
GGGTTGAATCATGACTCCTAGCCTCTAAATAAATGATTGGGGAAGACTAAAGACCACTTAGGATTTGCCACTTTTCCCATGCAAAACATATAAATTCATGGAGGAATTTTATCAAGGTGACTATGGAGGACATTTATACTAGGAAGCCATTGCTAACAAAATCCTGATAGTGGGTTTTTACTAGCCTACCTTGTTTGCAGATGTTCATAAAAAAGTTTAAACTTGTCATTAATGTCAAATTTTTGAAAGCAAGAGAAAACTCCTACTTCTACCCCTCAGGCCTATCTCAGTGGAGGTTCCTTTCTAGTAGTGGGGTTTGGATTTTATTGGAGAAAGTCATCCAAGCTCTTCAACACAACACAAATGAATCCTAACTAATGAGCCTCAGTATTGCAACAAGAATGCTGCAACTCCCAAGGATACCAAATTTAATTATCAACCTGGGGTTTGTACAAACATAAGAGCTATTGACACTATATGTGCAACATACAATGTGTCCTTCCTTCATTGTCATGATGTAATGGAGTGAATGTAATAAAATAAAATCCTAAACTAATTGCAAAAAATGAAATGCTCGAAATGAAAACCTTAATCTATTGCATGAATGAAAATAAAAGGAAAGAAACCTATTCTATTTGTATAAATTAAATATCATGAACTAAATTTCATCCATTACATGTCAAATGGTTTAGATCCATTAACAAAGTTCATTGAATGTGGCAATCAAGAAAATCATCATTGTGTTATCCAATTCATAAATTTTTCCATTAACCCAAATCACTGAAATGTTTTGCATGGGAAAAGTGGCAAATCCTAAGTGGTCTTTAGTCTTCCCCAATCATTTATTTAGAGGCTAGGAGTCATGATTCAACCCTAAGAGACAAAAACTAATCTCTTTGAGCAAATCTGGGCAAGTATATACATGTTGGAAGAGTAGTACAGAAATTATAATTCATCGAATGACCAAGAAAATCAAATCCAAATTGGATGGGAACTTTTTTTTTTACTAACTAGGATGTCTTAGGTATCCATTCCAAGTGGAATCGCTCAAGAATACCTCTATTAATTGATGCTAGAAACTAGCAAAAAATAACTAGTCTAAAATCTGGAAATTCGAGAACCAGTGACCTAGTAAATCTATCAAACACCTAACCTAATAAAGTGAAAATGAAATGGGGTAGTTTTTTTATTAACTATAATTATTTTTTGATCTACTTGAAGTGGAATAACCTTGATTGAATCTCGTTGGCATGCTCTAAAAATAAAATAAATTTACTGTTATTTTCCACAAGGGACTTCCAAAAATCTAGATTTGGGAATAAACAAACTAATCCAAGTAGATCAATGATTACTATAACCTTACAAAGCTATTCCAATTATAAAATGATTCTTGTGATCCTGCAAAATAACTTACTTAGGCCATTTAACCCAATCCTACAATGAGAAATCATTAATACAAAATGCAAAAAAAGAAAACAAGAATGAGAGATGTATGTGAATAAGAAGTGAAAAGGAAGGAAAGTAAATGATACGAAAGGGCTTTGAGGCTATTCGGATGGCCAAGCCCAAGAAAAATCAGAGTCCTATGAAGAAGACCAAGATTTAAAAGCTGAACATAGCACCAATCTTCATTATTTCCATCAATACATTTACATCCCTGCAAGAAATGAAAGTGGTGGTGAAAAAATATGAGTTCTCTCCACAAGAAGACTAATAAAAATCCACCCCTAGAAGAAAAATTGACTTAGTAGTTATACAAAATGACTAGGAATCATTCCCCATGAAAGGAGGAAGCTTTCCCCACCAAAACACCTTGATTAGTAGATTTGGTTCCTAATACGAGGAATCTACATTACATTACAGGGAACACATTCCTAGATTTTCTTAATCGTTGGAGCTACACAATCTGTTCCATAATTACATAATATCTTGTTTATTTATTATTTAATATTGATCCTCCTATAGTAGGGAGTAGGTCCCTAGATTATCTCCTCCTCCAAGTATTCATAATCTACCTAATATTCTCACAATATTCCACAAAAATAAATAATATTAGGCAAAAATATGAAATTATCCATAAACCTTCCTAATGAACATATTAAAATGAAAAATACATTATCGAATGCGAAAAGAAAGGTTTAATTTGTAGAAGGATGGTTAGATGTGGCATGATTTATGTCTAATTTAGAGGCATGGGCCTTAATTTATTTCTAATTTAGAGGTCCATCATACCCTTGTACTGAAAGTGTTGTGCATCCTCCGAGAAACTTAGTGACCTCATTATGCCTCATTCATGACCCTTGTGGCCTCTCTCTTGTGCATTCATGAGTCCTTCTGTTAACAATCTTGGTTGTAAGTTCTTCAAGGAAAAACACAAAAATGTAGTTGTTCTTTTCATGGTTTTCTAACAATCTTTCAAGCAAAAGAAAAAAACATAACTTTCCTCTTTACAAGTGAACTCTGTTGGCTTGTTGATCCATTTCATTCATATCCTCTCCCTTGAAACGTTGATTCCATTTTCACTCATTTTTCCAAAATTGTTTGTGCATAGAAAAAATCACAGTGTTTCTTGAGACCATTAGCCTGCCTTCTTCCCCTTATTCAAGATAGGTTCTTGAATATTTTTCAGTTTGGAAAGGTCTTCCACTTACTTTTCCAAGATTTCGCTACATTTTTCCACCATTTCGACACCTTCTGAAACCTTCAAAACACCTTTGCATGGGAACTCAGTCATCTTGTAATAATTCTTGTACTAGCTACAAGAAACCCTATACTATTCCTGTAGTACTACAGGAAACCCTGTAGCAATTCCTATAGTACTACATGAAACCCTGTTTAAACCTATTTTGAGTAAAAATGATAGTCTGAGCCTAGGGTAGGCCCTCAACTTGACTTCCATGCCTTTCTCCCATTTCTATAACATCTTTTAGGCCTCAGACAAAAGTTACAAAGAGATTAAAGACCTCTTGGAAATCCTCTTTTCATCACTGTAGTTTGAGTTCTATTTTGATGGCAATGCCTTCTTTCCTTTTATTTCCTTCTTCTTCTATTTTTTGGCCTAGATGATTTCCTAATGGCCTTGAAGTTCTCTGCTTTTATTAGGTCTCTCTTAGGCACTTCCATTTTGGTTTTAGCACAATTTTTTCCTTTCTTCCTTCATGTAGCAACATTTTGCCTTATTGGAGTAGTCATTTGTTCTCTTTTAGGCTCTTCTAACTATAAGAGAGTGATGAGAAATAATGTAGAGGGTTTGTAGGATGATGCTAGGGCTTGGAGGGAGTAGTGTAGATTTGTGAAAATGGAGAGTATGTGCTCTATGTGTTTTTCAAGAAATTTTCAAGGTGAGACAAAATGTAGGGTTTTTTCTTGAAAAATATTAATTATTTTTTTATGAAACATGATGGATGAATGATGGATAGATAGTGGATATGAAGTGGATGGTGGTCTTGGAGTGTTGTGGTGACTTGGCCTTTGCAAAAATTCCTTCTTTTAACTATTGTCCCCATTCCTCGAAATCATCACCCTTCCTAATTTGGCTTTTCCACATTGCATGAGTGAAGGAGTGAGATGCAATTAACTATTTGAAGGTGACCAAGACTGCTGACCCATCCTTAGCTTATAAAACCTCATCTTTCTTGCATTGACATCAACTTTATAACTATAATATGCTCAAGAGAAGAGGTCAAGAATATTGCATACATGTACCTACCTGATAGTTGTTGGAGAGACATCCATGCTACTCCTGAGTTGATGATCAATCCACGGTCCTCTGGAGGTGATAATTTCCTTTGTTTTCTTCTTCATAGGTCTTCATAACTTGGTGATTCTAAACCTTTGTCTTCCAGTTACCATTAGAAAGATATCTTAGTCAAATCCAACCTTCCTGGAGTGTTGGGCTTGGCCATGGGTGATGTTCACCTTTCCTACACCTTATTCCACCATTACACCATGGAAAAAATTTTAGGGCTAATATTTGCCCAGTGGGCTAATTTTCAATCATTTTTCCACCAAAAAGATTCACCAATTTCCAATTTTTATAAAAGATGATTTGCCCAAATTTTAGAATATAAAATTATTTTACCTTAAAAATCACCAAAATTATATAGAGACTATATATAAAATCATTATAAATTTGAATAATTTTACAAATATATCAATAAAAATTTTATAGTTTGCATAGTAGGGATTAGTGAGATTTGCTAATGTTTTAAAATTCAAGAAAATTTTCCATCCTTAAAATTTTCCTTGCATTAGACACCTTTGTCATACTTTATTTCACCATTTGTACCTTCCTATAGCTTTCATCATGTTTCGTGTAGTAAACTAGGACTCTTGTAATACTATAGGAAACCCTCTAGAAACCTTGTTTTGTCCATATCTCCCAAATGGTAGAGATGGATTGACCTGGAATTCTTTTAGCACATTGTAATTGTCCTTATGCACCTCCCCATAAAAAGAGTTTCGCCAATGGATGCACGAATCTCGAGAAAAAATAAATATGCTTGAAGTTGATGGAGGTCGACTTCTTGGAAACCATCAACTGAAATTTTCTGCAATTGCTTGGTACTATTACCATCATCCATATGCATCTCCCCATGAAACAAATTTTTAAATGGATGCATGAATATCAAGAAAATTTAAAAATGGTGGTAGGCGATGGAGGCAGATTTCTTGAAAACTATGCATTGGAATTTGTTGAAATCTCTTGAGCATGTTATCATCATCCATATGCATGTCCACCTAGAAGAAATTGGCAAATTTATGCATGGTTTTTAGGATATGACAAAAATAAATCTATTTCTATTTCCTGTAGTAAAACAGATCCTTCTTGTAGTATTTTAGGACAACAAGGAAAATGAATGGGAAAAGCCTGGGAATGATGGGTGGATGGTGGAAACATATGAGGGTGATGGATTGGCATGGCCTTATTCCTTTTGGAGCATCTAATAATAGGAGGAGAAAGTCCAAGTTTGACTTCCTTTGACTAGAATTTTGACCATTTTTTTCTTTTTTTGGTGCCAACCTGTTTTTGTTTCTTGCAGATGTTGGAGAGCACCTGAATTCATTAGAGAGATACATGGAGAAAAGATTTTTTTTTCCTTTTTTTTCTTTTAGGCCTATTAGCTGCCTCAATGAGGTTTTCAACTCGTAGGTCTGCCTAGGTGCCTCAAAGGAGGTTTCCACCCAAGATCTTTTTTTTCTCTTTTTTCTTTTTCTTTTTTTCCAACCTATTGACTGCCTCATGGAGGTTTTCAATGCATGAGCCAATCTCAAGTGCCTGAAAGGAGGTTTTGACTTGAGATTTTTAGTTTTTTCTCTTATTTTTCTTATTTTTATTTCTTTTCCTATCCCACTCTACTTGAAAAAACAAAATCATTTTCAAGTGCAAGAATACTTCCAATGGAGCCAAGTGCACATCAAGATGATAGATAAACTGGTGTGTAGGCTTGAAATGTATTCTGACATGTACCTAGATGTAAAAGACCAAATTCTTTAACTGAGATGAGATTAGAAATTGTTGAAGAAGAGTGTGTTGCTGCAACTGGACAGTTTGCTCAAACCATATTTCAATATATTTGTGTCACTCCTAGTCCACTTGTTGATTTGGATAATCCCAGATGTCTTCTTATTCAATGAAATTTAGATCTTCTTCTTTTTGTTGGTTCTTCTCTTGAACACATAGAGGATTTGATGGTAAACATGAGGGAACTTTCCCAATCTTTGAATATGATGTTTTCTCTTCGTCAAGTGCAGCCCATGATTCTTTGGTCTTCTCATTTGAATATTCTTTTTCTGCATGTTATCCTTCAATGATATCAAGAGAGTATGTTTTTGTGATACTATTCCTGAGCTAATATGAATCCCATTTAGATCAAGAGGAGATTTTTGGAAGTGTTTTACCTCAACATTGTAAGCGAACTGAGCTACTTCATTGTGTGAGTTTGGAAATAGTGGTATAGATAATTGAGTGGGAATGGATATTTGAGATGGATGTGGTTGGGGTTGTGGTTGTGGTGGATGTGAATGGTAGGGATAACATGGAGTTGAGTATGTAGGATATTGAGGAAAATATTGAGGATATTGTGGATGGCTCCCATAACTTTCTTGCCAACCTTGTTTCCAAGATTGGTTTTGGGGTTGAGACGGCCAACATTGCCAAGGAAAGGGTGTGTTCCAATTACTTTGAGGTGGATATGCATAACCCTAAAATTCTGAATTAGGCTATTGCATAATACTAGGTTGAGTAGGCTTCCATGGTCCTCTTGGAGCTACATAACATAGCTGCTTTGGTGATTGACTTGCTCCATTGTCCTCTTGATAAAATTCCTTCAACCTTGGTAATGATAGACAATATTTAACATCATGTGAGTCAGCATGGACAACACAAATATCAACATCTTCTTTTTCTTCATCTTGCATTCTTAACATTTCTACTTATTTTTTTAGATTGCTAAGACTTTTTGTTTTAAAGTCATCAAACAAATTTCAATGTTTAGCTTGACTTACTGATCTTGATGCTAATTTACATACTATTACCCTTCCTCTTGATATGTGTTTGCATGTTTCACAAATTTTATCAAATGATAATTGGTATACATCACCTCTACTCATGAGATCAATGAGATTAATCCACTCATCCCTAATTGTTCTTTGTAAGAGAGTTTTTAGTGTTTCAGATCCTAAATGATGTACATTTTCCCTCTTAACGTTATACATGAACCTCTCTATTACATCTTCAAGGCTCTTATCTTCTTTTTGATTCATTCTAAATATTTATTCTTTAAGATCATTATCTTTATATTTTACTAGAAATATCTTTTGCATCTCACTCCTTGATCTTATTGAATTAGTCCCTAAACTCATGAACCATTTAAGAGATCTATCCTTCAATGTTTCCATAAACAATCTCAATTTTTGAGTGTTTAGTAAGTAACCATAAGATATACAAAGGATTTCAAATTCAAAGAGAAATGTTTCCAAATCCTCTGACCTTGGACCATGAAATTTTGGAAGATGGAGGGATGTTATTCATGTGCGCACTACCATTAGTATCTTGAATGGGAAATCTAAGAGGATCTTCTTCATTTTCATCATTTCCATCCATTTATTCTACATTCTTTTCCATCTCTTCTTCTTATACCTAAAAAACTAGATGGTGATGTGGCTCTTACTACACCACGTGCTCAAATGGGGCATTGGGTTGGTGTTGAAGAATATTGTTGTTTTTATGATTGAATGAAAACACTAATGCAATGAAATTTTCTGTTTTTGAAATGAAATATTGATATTGCAAATAGTTTTTGTCTTTTACAAAAAGTAAAAATAAATGAATCAGATAGGGGAGGAAACAATGTATACTTTGACACCTCCCCATAAACGACACCAAAAAGTGACGAGCCTCAGTATTGCAACAAGAATGTTGCCACTCCCAAGGCTACCAAATTTAATTATCAACCCGAGGTTCGTACAAACTTAAGAGGTATGGGAACTATATTTGCAACATACAATGTGTCCTTCCTTCATTGTCATGATGTAATGGAGTGAATGTAATAAAATCAAATCCTAAACTAATTGTAGAAAATGAAATGCTCGAAATGGAAACCTTAACCACTTGCAAGAAATAAAATACAAGGAAACAAACCTATTCTAATTTCATAAAGTAAATATCATGAACTAAATGTCAACCATTACATTCCAAATATTTTATATCCATTAACATTGTTCATCGGATGTGGCAATCAAGAAAATCATCATTGTGTTATCCAATTCATAAATTTGTCCATTAACCTAAATCGCTGAAGTGTTTTGCATGGGTAAAGAGGCAAGTCCTAAGCAGTATTTAGCCTTCCCTAATCATTGATTTAGAGGATATGGGTGATGATTCAACCCTAAGGGTCAAAATCCAATCTTTTTGAGGAAATTTGGGCAAGTATATACATGCTGGAAGAGTACGAGAGGAAACAACAGAGTTACTACATGAAACTATAATTCACCGAATGACAAAGAAAATAAAAAGAAAACTGGATGGGATAAATTTTGTTATTTAATAATATGTCTTAGGTCTCCATTCCAAGTGGAATCACTCAAAAGGCGTCTGTTAACTCATGCTAAAAAATAACAGAAAATTACTAGTCTAAAATCTACAAATTCGAGAACTAGTGAGCTAGTAAGTCTATCAAATGCCTGACCTAATCAAGTGAAAATGAAATGGGGTCATTTTTTTATTAACTAGAATGTTTTTTTAATCTAATGGAAGCGTAATAAAATTGATTGAATCTTGTTGGAATTCTCTCACGAATAGTAAAACTTTACTGTTATTTTCCACAAGAGACTTCCAAAAATCTAGATTTGGGAATAAGCAAACAAAACCAAGTAGCACAATGATTAATATGACATTCCAAAGGTGTTTCAATGATGAAATTATGATTTTGATGCTGAAAAATAATTTAGTTCAAGCATTTAACCCAATCCCACAACAAGAAATCATTAATACTAAATGCAGAAAAAAGAAAACAAGAACAAGAGATGTGTGTGAATAAGAAGTGAAAAGGAAGAAAAATAAATGATACAAATGTTGGCATTATGGCACAATTTTGACACTATGGCACAGATCTTGTCCTTCATGGCAACTCACTCAAATGGCAGATCACAGTTTAGGCTCTCAAAATGAAAGTAAATGAGGTATACGCAAGTTCCTCGTAACAAAATCACATATACACGCGGGTATACCATTCAGAAGGCACTTATATGTATGCACGCACTTTCATGCAAAGAAAAGTGCATATATGTGGGAAAACGTATGGTTGGTCCATGGTATTTAGTCCGACATATGTGGACGTATGGTTTTGATCCTCAGTATTGCATTTAAAGTATTAAACCCAGGTATTGGGTCCCTAGTATTGGATCTCTATGGTTTTGGACCATGGTTTGAGTAAGGCCTAGACTATAAAAAGAGGAGGAGATCACTTGGCAAAGGAATCGACCTATATATTGAATATCTTAAAAGAAGCAAGATCTGGAAGACTGGTGATTGGCTAGTGAGATATAGCTGGACCTGAATCAAGGAGGAACCTAAGCATTATAAGATGGTTAAGTTCTATTGATGGATCAAGATCTCAAGGCTTGAATAGTAGCAGCATTGTGTGATTTTAATATATTATATTTGGTGCATGATTAGATCTATAAATCTGATAATCTAGGTATAACTGATGTCTAATTGAGTAAAATGATAAATTATCTTTTATAGATCTGTACATAGGTTCGACATGTGAGAGGTGCGTATACATGCAGGTTAAGCAAGTGAATACTGCGTATACATTGGTTGGTATTGACATATCTGCGTATGTACGCAGGTTTTTATTGGTGAAGTAGCATGCATCTCTTGAAATATGTTTTAGCTACTTCTATTTATTGTTGCAGTGTTCTGGGTTCAGAATTGGTGTCTGGTTACTGGTACTGTTTTTCGGTTACAGAAATCTGAGAAGTTATTGGTTGATTAAGTATTTGTTCAAAGGAGATTGGTTGTTGTAGATCTACTTGATTTTTGATTGATATTCATGGATCCAATCTAAAAATTTATGAAACGTGGTCCCTGGAAGAAAAGAGAAGGTTGTAGCCTTCTGTAGGTCAGCGCCTACATACTAGTACCTCAGCGAGTACAAGAGCTAAAAGGGGTTGTATCTCTCTTCCAGGAAGAGTTTGGAGAACGAGAGAAGGTTGTAGCCTTCTGCAGGTAGCAGCCTACGTACTAGTATAAGACTGCACCAGTACAGAAACATTATAAAAAGAAGTTTCTAATTGAAAGAAGAGAGAGACATATTGCAGCAGGTGGTTTTCACCCACATTAGGTTTCCACCTTATATCTTGTGTTCTTTTGTGTGACTATCTACTTTTCTGTTCCTGCTTACTGTTATATGGTTCTGACACATAGATTAATGATCAACATCTGAAGAATAACTTAAAATATAAATCTTGAAGTTATATGCGAGTTTCATTAGTCAGAGTTGCGTATACACGCTATATTCATTAACTGACGTAGCATATACAAATATTTGTATAAATTGAAAAGAATTTGACTTAATAATACTGATTCACCCCCCTCTCTCAGTATTATTTTCAACAATTGGAATTATAGCAGGTCCCCATACGTCTGTATGCACAAGCTCTAATTTTTCATTCTTCTTTTCTTTCCCAACTCTGAGAAATCTAATTCTCTTCTGTTTTCCATAAATGCAGTTCTCACAGAAGTCCAAATCAACATTCTTCAAACCTGGCAACAAATTCCTTGAGTGAAGAATCTTCATCGCTTTTTCACTCATGTGTCCGACCCTATGATGCCATAATGCTGCATCTGCTCCTTTGGAAGTCAAAGCATTAACAGAGTTAGAAATACCATTGCATAAATACAATGTACCAACCTTTTCACCTTTTGCTATTACCAGGGCTCCTTTGGTGACCTTCCAACTTTATCTGTGAAAGTTGTCACACAACCTTCACTGCCTAACTACCCTGTTGAAATCAGATTTTTCTTTAGATCTGGAACATGCCTTACCTCCTTTAGTAGCCATTGGTTTCCATTCTGCTGTTTTACAATAACCTTACCCATTCCAACAATTTTACAAGGTTTATCATCACCTAGACAAACTTGTCCAAAATCTCCTTGAACATAGTCATGAAAGTATTTCCTATCAAGTGTGGCATGGAATGAGGCCCCTGAATCTACCACCCAGGAATCAGTAATATTTTTGAAAGAAAGAATCAAAGCATCTTGTAACACCTCACCTGTCACATTTTCTTCATGATTGTTTTCTTGTTGTGCATCTCCTTCTTTTCCCTTCCAAGATCTACAATCTTTCTTTAGGTGTCCTTTATTTCCACATTTCCAGCACATTATCCCCGATCTGGACTTGGATCTGCCTTTCCTTGATTTACTGCGATATCCTGAGCTCTTTCCTCTTTCCATTTTTCTTCCTCTAGACTCTGCACTCAAAGCATTTCCTGATGTCTCACCGGAGCTTTTCCATCGCATTTCCTCGCTAAGGATAGCACCGACAACATCATCAAACTTTAAAGTACTAGATCCAGAAACGGAGTTACTAATG
>Ga0115851_101895_pt1 | contig 11101 bp, 17 predicted proteins | sample InSIn2gowninarea_FD_83865 | JGI IMG/M metagenome (GOLD analysis project Ga0115851, IMG submission 83865)
GCTTCTACCTTCATTCCTCCTTTGTTGGATCCAAAACTTCTCTCTTCCTTCAGCCTTCTTGAAACATGTTGCATAAGCTTAAGAGTCACCTTCAACATACTATCCCTTGCGACTTTTGTGTTAACTAGTGAACATAAGATTCCATAGGTCCGACAGAGTGCACAATCCTGGGATGACAGTTAAGTGTTTGTCTGATGAGTGTCTAAGCCCTATTCTGTATGTGGAATATTAGTGCCTTGAGACCTTAACAATCTCTTCACACTACAGAAACCTAGTTCCAACAATCACCCATTAGCATCTTCCATGAGACTTCATCCACTCTGTGGATGTTGCCAAAAGGGTTGATGCTGAACCACCAAATTTTGAACTAAGCTCAAAGTAGTTCCTAAACAATTTTGAATATGGCTATAAATTGAAGTATTTTGTTAAGTGGAAGTGATCCATGATGGTTTAAATATGACCAAAAACTAATGAAGTGAGTAGAAAAATTGAAGTCTTCTACATGTGGCAGTTTAAGGCTAGCCACCAACCAAGTCATGCTCATGGAACGTGAATTTATTTCTAGCTACAACTCTAAATTTTATTTGGCTTATTCAATTTTGTGGTTATGGTTAGTCTTCATAATTTATATTTTAGCCGTTGTACTATAAATGAATTTGTAAGACATGTTCTTCATGTTAGTTTCATTGATTGTCCCTTGAAATAATTATTATTGGATATGTTCTTCACGTCATATTTAAAAGAGAAAATTTATAGATTTTAATTTTGAATTTTTGGCTCCAAACTAGTCAAATCTGCACAAGTGAAGAGGACACCTCAATTCGCAAAGGTAGAACACTATATAAAGAGTATTTTACCTCCTCCACAAAGCACCATTTGACTCACACAAGAAAAGACTATTTCTGGGAATCCAAGTGAAGGAGAAGAAAGATAAGAAGGATGAATTCATCTTTAATATCTATCTCTCTCTCTTGACCTCTCATGTGTGACTTTTTGGGCAGTAGTTTCTTGGCAGTTTCTGGGCATCATATTTTAGGTAGGATGAAATTGTGGACAAGACAAAATTCTGGGCATAATCTGGTAGGCCAAAATTTGGCCTAGGAAGATTAGAGAGGGCTAAAGTTTGACTTGAATTGACTTGAATAAAGGTTTGCTTGATTGGGTTTGACCACAACTTGATGATCAATGTAATCTCAGTTTACTAGCGATGTTAGATGTGTATCTTGTTGAGCTAAAGAATTTCTCTAAAGAAAATGTTGTTGGGTTTTTCCCCCAAGTGGGTTTTCCTTGGGTAAATATTGTTCTCTTTGTGCATCATGATCTCTACTGTCCTCATACTTTTATGTTTGAATTTCTAAAGTGTAATTTCTTAATGATAAATTGGAATTGTTAAAATAAGATTTATGTCATTAGAAGTGAATATCAGTATTTCATAAATTTGTGCTTGTATCTATTGCACTTGAAAAATCAACATGGTATCAAATCTTTGGTGATGCAAAGGACATTGAGATCACTCTTGAAGAATCTTTCATAAGGTATCAATCTTGAAAAAGAATTATATCTACAATCTACTTGCTTATCTGTGATCATGGGTTACTCTATGAAGATTGAGAACAAATTGGAAGGAGCCACAAATTTTAGGGCTTGGAAGGCAAAGATTGATATTATTCTTGCAAAGAATGATCCCTTGGGTATTGCGAAAGGAAAGGTCACTAAACCTTCAAATAGTGAAGGAAAAAGGAGATATGATAAGGATAATATCAAAGATCACTTGATCCCTTATGTTTCGAGTCTTCAATCTTAAAAAAAAATGTATAATGCCATATCTAGATTACACATTATCAACAATATTGGTCAAGAAATGAGTTTCAAGAATGAGATTTGTGATGTTAAGATAACAATAAATGATACTATAACCTCATATTTTATGAGGATTTCTCAGCTAAGAGATCAACTTCAAGCAATTGATGAAGTCATTTATGAAAAAAGAACTAGTGAATATAACACTTAGCATTATACTAGATTCATGGCACTCATTTGTATTGGGTATATGTGCCAGAAAGAAAGTCCCAAAGTTTGAAGAATTATGGACTACATGTACTCAAGAAGAATCAAGGCTTAAATCAAAAGGAAAGATTCAAATATTTGATGAAGGTGACTCTTAAGCTTATGCAACATGTTTCAAGAAGGCTGAAGGAAGAGAGAAGTTTTGGTTCCAAAGAAGAAGAAATGAAGGTAGAAGACCTGCTCCTGAAGGAAATAATAATATGTCAAATGTTCAATGTTATCGTTGTCAAAAATTTGGTCATTATAGAAGTGATTTTCCTAAAAAATCGAATAACAAAAAAAGAAGGGGAAAGAAACATGCTACCATGGCAAGGTACCAAAGACTTCTTCTATTTTTCTACTCTTACAGGTTCTATTTCAGAAATTGATGATTTGTGGCCAGTAGATAGTGGTGCTTCAAGGAATGTGATAGGAGATTGTGACAACCTCAGAAGCCTAAGGAAAAGAAGATTGTCTCAAAAGGAAGAACTTGGAGACAACAACAATTGTGCAGTAAAAGGCATTGGGAAGACTTCTATTGAGCTGGAATAAGGTGAAAATGTTCACCTTAGCAACATCCTATATGTACCAAGTGTGAAAAAGAATTTGGTTTCCATTTCATGTTTGGAAGCTAAGGGAGATAAATTAGCATATGTTTATGGAAAGTTCTTGTATGGCCCAAAGGATCTAGTGTAGATTCTGCTAGATAAATTGGAGTTCATGAAGGAAGGTTGTATAGACCTTTGAAACAACTTACTCAAGAATTAGTACATAATGACATCAGTCCATGTGAACTTTGGCATGAAAGATATTCACACCTTTACTACAGAGATTTGCCTACTTTAAAATCGATGATTTCAGGTGTTCCAGATTTGTAGGTGGAACATGAAGAGGTTTGTAAAGGATGTGTGCTTGGGAAGAATGACAAGAAGCCCTTTCCAAGTAGCAAAAGGTCCAAATAAATTTTGGATCTAGTTAATTCTAATGTATTCGATTTGATGCCTGTGAAGTCTCTTGGAGACTCTTTGTACTATGTAACCTTTATTGATGATTTTTCTCGCAAGACATGAATTTACTTCATGAAGACGAAGAATGAAGTCTTTGACAAGTTTCAAGAATTTAAGGCTGAAGCAAAAAACTTGAAGGGAAAGAAAATCAAGATCCCGAGATCTAATAGTGGAGGAGAATATATCTCCAAGGAGCTAATTTCCTTTTGTAAAGAAGCTGGCATTAAGAGGGAGTTGATAGCCCCTTACAATCCACAACAAAGTGGAGTTGTTGACAGAAAAGGAGAACCATTGAAGAATATGTTAAGGCAATGATGCACGATCAAGACTTACCTATGTTTTTATGGAGTGAAGAATCTATGATAGTTGTTTACATTCAAAATATAAGTCTTCATCAAATTTTGGAAGACAAGATTCCTGAAGAAGCATTCGCCAGATGAAAACCTCAGGTTGCTCATTTAAAAATATTTGGTTGTTCTATCTATATCAATGTACCTAAAGATAGGAGAAGGAAGCTAAAGCCTTTAGGAAAAAAAGGAATATTTGTTGGATATAGTGAGTCATCAAAGGCCTACAACATCTATGTTCTAGGTAAAAAACAAGTTGAAGTTGGCAAGGATGTAATCTTTGTTTAGAATGTTTCCTTTTAGAAATCTAAAGAAATTTCCATAAAGAAATTTCCATGGACTCCAATGAAAATGAAGAACATGAAGCCCCCAAGGAGGAAGGATCAATTCCTTCAGAAGATCTCGTAGATAAAAAAGAAGAGACAAAAAGGTCTAGTGATCTAGGGGACCCAGTTGTTGTTCTTGAAATCAAGAAAACATTAGCATGGATTAGATCCACTTTGCAGGAAGAAGAAGGACATATAGCACCACATGGATCCTTCAGGGAAAGTAAGAGATCAAAGAGGTATTATGGTTATCATGTATTGATGACTAATCTTATTGATTATGAACATTCCACCTGTGAATAAACAACTAGCCAACAATTTTGGAAGGATGCAATGTTGGAAGAATACCAATCGATTATGAAGAATGATGTATGGGATATTGTGTTGATAACTGAAGGAAAATTAGTGGTAGCCTCCAAATGGGTATACAAGATCAAGGGTGTAGTGGATGGTAGTATTGACAAATACAAGGTGAGATTTGTGGCTATAGGGTTCTCCCAGAAAGAGGGAGAGGACTATGATGAGAGCTTTGCTCTAGTTACCAAGTACACTACCATTAGATAAATTATTTCCATTGCTTCCTTTGTGGGTTGGAATTTACATCACGTAGATGTGAATACTGCTTTTCTCAATGGTGTGATTAAGGAAGAAGTGTACATAGAACAACCTCAAGGTTTTGAGATCCATGCAAGAGAGTCTCACATTTGCCAATTGAAGAAAGCCTTATATGGACTTAATCAAGCACATAGAGCTCGGTATTCTCAAATTGACAATTACCTGACAAGACTTGGCTTCTCCAAAATTGATGTTGATCTAAACCTATACGTCAAGGTTGAGAAGAATGAACTAGTGATTGGCTCACTAATGTATTTGGTTAGTACTAAGCCAGACATTTTCTTTTCAGTGAACATTTGAGCCAGTTCTAGGTGCAACCAAGCCATGATCATTAAATTGTAAAAAAACATATATTAAGATATTTTCATGGTATAGTTCACTATGGTTTGAGATATGTATCAAATAGTGATATACAACTACATGTTTACATAGATGTAGATTGGGTAGGGAATGACGAAGACAGAAATAATACATCTAGAGGTTGCTTTAGTTTGGTCTCCACTATGATTTCATGGATGGGAAAGAAACAAACATTTTTTGCACTGAGTACTACTAAGGTAGAATATATTGTGGATATTTTGGTGAGTTGTGAAGCAATATGGCTACAAAAGTTACTCGCAATGATATTTGATCATGTGCTAGAGCTAACCGTGATATTTTGTGATAATCAAAGCTATGTGAAGCTAATAGAGAATCTAATTTTCCATTACAAGTCGATGCACATCGAGATAAAGTACCACTTCATTCATTACTTGCTGCAAAAGGGAGTAGTGAAGCTCCTGTATGTTTCCACTGATGATCATATTTCAAATATTTTTACAAAGCCTTTGTCTAGAGCAGAGTTTGTATACTTCAAGGATAAGCTTGGACTTGTTCAAAATTCCACTCTCATTGAGAGGGAGTGTTGATGAGATAACATTGCGGATTGGCATTTTCCTTGTGTCATTATGACAAAAATGAGGGAGAATGTCTAATAGAGGACGATCATTCTTCGCATGTCAAGTATATTGACCAGAATTAGGAAGACTAGTCTTGGAGGCACAAAATTACTCAGATAGAGTGTGGCCTTTCAAAATCAAGATCATTTAGCATCATGCATAAAATGGATGAGATATATTGTGGCCTTTGAAGATTCACCATGTGTAAAATATTGATAAGAATGATGGTGAACCAAGACTAGTTTGTATACCATGTGTCAGATAAACTAGAATTATGGTGACTAGTTGATGCTAATGATGTACCATGTGTCCCCCGGATGCGGGTGGTTAATGAGAAGTTAATGCGAATACGACATCAGCCTGACAGATGGCCAAGCCACATGGTCGTCTGCGCTCTCACCTGTGGGAATTCAAGGCAGGCCTTTGCCTCTCGGTCGGTATCATTAATCCACTACGCAGATCGAGACCTCCCCAGTAAGCTTAAAATCATGGCTTCGAGCCCTCAGCAGACCTCCATTCTGCCTTTGAATTGCTCTTGCCACCCTGTTGCAGCAGAGCTAAGCTCTTGCACCACTACAGGGAGGCGTTGCAGGCTTCTCTATTGCGTCGACCTAGGAAATGGTCATCACTTCTCCCAATCTATCCACAACACTTTGCAATTTGATGCCTCGGCCCCTGCCTCTGTCCCTGATTTGAATCCCTCTGTTATTTATAGTATTACCTCTATTGCTCTCACCCTGCTCCCTGCCATCTCGGCTCACTCATCGTTGTAGCACCCCAATCAGAGCAATATGCCTTGTCGTCGTCACCGCATGAGAAACAGGCATGGTGGTAGTCGTGGAAGAGCCAACCACCCCCCTTTGCCACTTCCCTCTGCTTCGATTTCCCCTTCAACCTCCCCGCCCCCCAGCCCTTCCTCTTCCCGCTTCCATGATAGTCATCTAGCTACCCGTAGCGGAAGAGAACGAGCTCGTCCTTGTGAGACTCTTCAAATTGATGAGGCCACCCGGACGCCCATTCTCAATGCTACCATCCAATTTGCTTAATTTTGTTTCCTTTGCTCCATGGACAGACCTGTAGTCATTACCATCGTCTCGGTGGAATTCAGGGAGGAAGCTGGCACGAGCATTGAACCAAACCATAACCTAGCGAAGAACCTGGTTCTTTTGCCTCATGACACTGTTCAGAGGATGTCGAGCACTAGCCATCAGCAGGAAGCCAAGGATTAGCCGACCACCAACAAAATGGAGGTGTCAGGTGGCAAGGTCATCAGTAAAGCAAAAGGCATTCAGGAGGAAGCCAGAGAGCCACATGACACTATGGGTGGCAGGTAGGCAGAGGATTCTGATTCAGGCGAGTATGGGTGTCTGATTGTGGAAGAGAAGCCACTGTCCTAAGACACCTAGCATTCGCATGCAGATAGGTCACGTGTCTAGCTTGGTCTTTTGAATTTTTTTGTCTTTTTACCGTGGTTATTTTTTGTTGTTAATTTTGAAAGTCACCATGATAGTAAATTTTGAGTTTTGGAGATGTAGCCCTTGCGTGGGCAGAAGAAACTTGTCATTATCTTGTCTTTAGACTGGTTTTCCCACCCAGGGTAGTGTTTTTTTAGTTTTGTTGTTCAAACTAGTCATATGGATGTTCTAGTCGCCAGAGGCCGAGGCCTCAATGTACATTATGTTTCCATTAATAGATTTAGTCTTACAGAGAAAAAAAATAATGTACCATGTGTTAGGAGTACCGTCCAAGATTATGGTGAGGAGACACCACAAATTATAGGTACTAATCAGAATTATGGTAGTATATTGATGATCCAAATGGAAAATGGCATCAACCCATGGTACTCATCTACCCATATTATTCATCAACCCATGGAATTTACCCATGGTATTGTAAATGGCATCCGCCCGTGGTATTGTAAAATCCACCCATGGTATTCATTCACCCATGGAATTGACCCATGGTATTGTAACTGAAAAATACTATAAGTAACAAGTCATATTTTGTAAAAGGACAGATTGTCCGCCACAATGTAGCCTTTACAGTTCAGAGGCATGTAGCTGCCACATCTCTCCTCAGAGATAAGCTACCATCGCCCTAGCTGGTTTATTTCCACTTGGGTTTTAATAAAATGTTTCTTTGTGGTTTTTGTTTATTGGGCATTCTCCTATTTTTCTTATGGCAATGCAAGTTTTTAGATCTTGGGGATCTCTCCCCCAAGATCCATTTCAATTTCTTTCAGATATTGGGGGCCTCCTCCCAAGATTCGGATCAATTGATGTTGTTAATCTACCACGTGCCAAAATTGTTTGGTCAAAATTATGGTAGTTGAATGACGATGATACTATTGATGATTTTTAATAACCTTTTCTTAGAGAAATTTGTCAACATGAAGAACATTTGTCTAGTCACTGTGAATACCTCCTTAGCTAAGAGGGAGTGTTGAATTTTGTAGCTATGGTCGGTCTTCATAATTTGTATTTTAGCCCTTGTAATGTACGATGAATTTGTAAGACATTTTCTTCATGTCATTTTCATTGATTAGACTTGGAAATAATTATTATTAGACATGTTCTTCTTGTCAGATTTAAAAGATAATATTTTTGAAATTTGAATTTTTGAATTTTTGGCTCCAAAATATCAAGTCAGCCCTCCCTTAAGTCAAGTTGGCATCAATGAAGAGACACACCCATTCACAAAGGAATTTTGAGCATCCAATCAAAGGAGAAGAAGGATGATGAAGGACAAGAAGGATGAATTCATCTCTAACATTTATCTCGCTCTCTCTCGACCTTATACATGTGACTTTCTAGATAGTAGTTTCTAGGCAAGCCAAAATTTTGAGCAGTTTCTAGGCAAGATGGAATTTTAGATAGGACGAATTTCTGGGCATATCCTTGGAGACCAAAATTCAGCATAAGAAGATCATAGAGGGCCAAAGTTTGAAGGGCATAAGTTTGAATTGAATTGAATTAACTAGAGGTATTCTTGACCAGGATTGGTCATAGCTTGTTGATCAATTTAATCTCATAGTTAACTAGCAACATTAAATGTATCTCTAGTTGAATTGGATAATTTCTCTAAAAAAAGGTTGCTAGGTTTCTCCCCTAAGTGGGTTTTCCTAGGAAAATATTTTTTTCTCTTTATGCATTGTGATCTCTTTTGTCCTCATGCTTTTATGGTTAAATTTCTAAAGTGTAATTGCTTAATGATAAACTGAAATTGTTAAAAAAAGATCTACATCATTAGAAGTGATTATCAATATTTTAGAAATTTGTGCTTGTATCTATTGCACTTCAAAAAATAAAATGGTAGACTCTAGATCTAGGTTGTGGAAATTAGCTCTAGTTTGTTGCGTCTGTGTTAAATTCTTTCCACGTGTCATGCACACCAGAAAAATGTATTTTATGCAGACCCAGTGATAGTTGGGGGGAAGCAAGGATGGGAGGTAGAACCAAAGATGTTGGGTAGACCTACCCATGGTTTTGCGCATGGTTTTTGGGCACGATGGCTTTTTCCCATGGTATTTGTAGATCCGGTCAAGGGAAATATGATTATATTCTAATCTAGGGTTAGTGGATTGGGTTTTATGAATGATTTAACATATATATGTATATATGTTTAATCCATGTACAGAAATTACCTGCAAATGAATTCTTAAAACAGAAAAATATACAATGGCAAGAACATAAAACAAATATACACAGAGATTTTCCCCTGGATCCCTAAACCAGGAATACCATATTGATTTTTCATTATATATATATATATTGTAACATTGAAAAGAATATATGTATTAATATTAATATATACATATATATATTCTTTTCAATGTTACAATATATATATAATGAAAAATCAATATGGTATTCCTGGTTTTGGGATCCAGGGGAAAATTTCTGTGTATATTTGTTTTATGTTCTTGCCATTGTATATTTTTCTGTTTTAAGAATTCATTTGCAGGTAATTTCTGTACATAGTTAAAACTTACATTTTCCACCAGAGCCTTAAATTCTTTAAACCTATCAAAGACTTCAGATTTATTCCAAAGGAAATATATCCATGTATTCATTGATAATTCATCTATAAATGAGACATATTACACAGACTTACCCAATGATGGATCTGACACAAGTCCAAACATATCACTATGCACAAGCTTTAATATCTCTTTCACCTTCTTAGCACCAGAGGGGAAACTCACCTGATTTTTCTTCCCATATACATAATTTTCACAGAAATCAAAATCCATAAACCAATTAGACTTACCATTACCATGTAGTTTTCGAAATCCCTTCTCTCTAATGTGTCCTAGCCTCTGATGCCATAACATAGTCTTTTCCCCAAAAACCACTAGATTTTTTGCCCCACCTTCAGGAACCACAAAATTATTGCACCCATAAAAAGCAGTGATATCCATAAGCTTGTACACAGTTCCAATATGAACTCCCTATATCAATACTAGTGCTCCTCAGACCATATTGCATGTATCTTTCTCGAACTCTGTTTTTACACTTGTATCATCCATCTTGCTTACAAAATTCATATTTATGGCCAATGAAAGAATGTGAAGAACACCAATAAGTGTTATAATCCTTCCACCTTGCAACTTCATCTTGACTTTTCGATGTCTTATGATTATATCCTTCCTGTCATCCCCTAGGAAGACATCACCACCGTCATATTTCTCATACTCATCGAACCACTCCTTACGGGGAGTGAAGCGAAAAGATGCACCTAATTCAATCAACAATGCCTCATGATATATGTGTGTATTTGATGAAGAATCCAAGTACACATGCCCACTTTAATTTGAGGTGGTTTTCATTTCTATAGAAGGAGAATCATCAAATCAATTCCTTTCTAAGGATTTTTAGATCTACAATCCTTTTTGTGGTGCCCTTCTTTTCCGTATTTCCAACATACCTTTACAAATTTTCCTGGAGGTTTAGATCTCTCACTTGAGGACTTATTTTTGTTTATTTTTTGGGGTCGTCATCTCATAGACAAGGCATCTCCATTCTCGCTCTCCATATTTTTTTGTCTCATCTCCTCCCACATCAAGGATGAGATTATTTCATCAAACTTCAAGGTAGTTGTATTGCTACTTATTGCAACAATTAGACTATCCCACCAGTCTGGTAGAGACTACAACAGACTTATGCAATTATCTTCGTTTGAAATTTTAATATCAATAGATAACAATTGACTTACCACATTATTGAATGCATTTAGATGCTATTTCACTATGTCTCCATCCTTCATCCTCAGGTTATACAACTTTTTCTGCAGGAATAGTTTGTTCACCAGAGACTTAGATTGATTAAAAGTCCCTAACTTGTCCCACAAAGCCTTTGTTGTATCTTCCCCTAATATATTCAATAATACTAAATTTGAGAGACACAATCATATTGTGCTCTTTTCCTTCAGATATAACTTCACCTAGTCTTTTGTCGACATTAATGGTGGTGATGTACCTAGATCTATAGTGATCCATTGATCTCTATCCACCAACAAATCCTCCATCTTGAGCTTCCACAACTCAAAACATTTTCCATTGAACTTCTCGATCTCTAACTTTCCACTATTTTCCATCTCCTTTCACCACAAGTATCGATCTCGCAAGTCTCCCACTGTAACATGGTCTACCACAGGCCTAAGCAAAACCTCTTTGCAGCAAAGGCGTCCCCTTGAAGCCAAAACAACTCTGATACCAAATGTAAGTTTTAACTATGTACAGAAATTACCTGCAAATGAATTCTTAAAACAGAAAAATATACAATGGCAAGAACATAAAACAAATATACACAGAAATTTTCCCC
>Ga0115851_101896_pt1 | contig 11101 bp, 8 predicted proteins | sample InSIn2gowninarea_FD_83865 | JGI IMG/M metagenome (GOLD analysis project Ga0115851, IMG submission 83865)
AGCTAGAGTTTCAAATCCTTTGACTTGCAAGAAAAAATTCACACAGATATTAATCATTAACATATGAAAGGAGAAAAAAAAAATTCTTGAATTCAATTTATTTTAATAAGATCAGTTTCTTGAATTGATGATATACCTTGGAGGCAAAAATTACTCTTTTGGGATTGTTTGGCACATTATTTTGGACTATACTAATGATCACAAAGGAGGAGCTCCCACTCCATGGAAAACCATAACGAGAATATTTAATGTAAATTCCATTATGGTATGGAGGAATCCCCCCCCACTTGCTTATAGTTGGAATCATTGTCTTGTGTTAATTGGAATTGAAAATAGAGAAAAAAAACAAAAAATGGCATAGAAAAAGAAAAAGAAAAACTATATGTAATAAAACCAAAAGTAAAAAATAAAATTTGGAAAAAGTTTTTTAATTATTTTTTCTATTTAAAATTTGTCATATTAAATTGAAAATATGGAGAAAAACTATAATTCATAAAAATAGAAATAATACAAAAAGGAAAAAAAATAAAATAAAAAAGGTAAATAAAAATGAATTAAAACAAAAAACAAACAATTAGTAATTAATAGAAATGGAAGTTACTAAACAACCCATAATAAGACCTCAACCAATCACCTTACAGATAAACTAAATATAATAATAATAATAAATAAAAAAAACTGAATTCAGAATGTTAAACTATGGATGAGTGGCAGATATTTCTGATCAAAGATAAACTAATAAATAGTAAAAAGTAAAATTGAATCTTTGTTATCATATGTATAATAAAATAAAATTTAGAAAAATTTGAAAGATACTTAACAAACAAACATTTAGAAAAAAGAAAAACAGAAAATGGAAAGGTAGAGAAACTTTAAGTGTTGCATTTGAGCATTTTTGTAGTCGTGTTATTTGGTTTTAAATGCCTTGGTTAAAAAATGTTTGAATTTTAACCTTAAAAGCACTGTGTTGTTGCATCACCACTTTTTCATCTCAAAGTGTTTTTTCATGTACTTTATATTCATGATATTTAATCTTTAGTGGCATGATTGATTTTTTTTTAATGTTAAAGAAGAAGAGGTTATGCTGCATGACCACTTTTTCATTTGATATGTGTTTTCACGTCTTTTGTAATTATGATATTTTATTTTTAATGTTACGGTTAAAAAACATTGCAATTTTAATAGCATTATTTACTGAAGAATGGAGATGGTAGAGATCACAAGGCACATGAGCAGTTAGGGTTTCAAGGGTCACCACGACTCTACCCCGACATCCTTGCTAGCGTACTACCAAACGAAGGACTACAAAACTGACCTGTGGTGCACTGCTATGGAAGCGATGAAGGAAATGGCAGGGGGAAATAGATCGCCTCCTATAGGAACATTGCAACAGGATAATCGAGCCAGCATGGAGCAATTTGTGGAAATGGAGAAAGAGGCAAAGGGATCTCTGTCTTGCAAGCTAAATGGCAAGCGGGTTTGGGAGGAAAATTACTGCCAAAAGTTGCCAAAAAACCAAGATTCATTATCTTGAGCAACAAAATCGAGGAATATTGAAAATACATGAAGGATCATGCCCTCATCTGCAAGTTAAGTGGGGCATGGCTGATAGAGAAAGAGTTGATTAAATGGATCCAACAGATATGGCAACCAAAAGGCCAGATCAGTCTCAAGCTTGGGGCAAATGGATTTTTCATAGTGATCATCTCAAATCTAGAAGAAAAATTAAGGGTTTTCAAAGATGGGCCATATTTTTCAACAATGCAGGACTCTTCATTAGGCATTGGGAAGAGTGCTACAACCCATATCAGGAGAAACTCCTGGCTGCCCAATTTGGGTTCAGCTATTCGGCTTACCATTGGACTCCTAGGATCCAAAGATCTTAGAAGGAATTGAGAACGCTATTGGTACCTTTGTTAAAGTCGAAGATTCGACAAGAAAAGGCATATACACTTCCTATGCCTAGATCTGCGTTAACATGAATATTGCAGATCCACTCCCGGATTATATAGAGCTCGAATATCATGATGACAGAGGTGCCCCCGATGCCATGAATATGGCCACTTTTTCTGGGCATGCCCCCTTAACCATAAAGATAGCCCCTCTACGGAGAGAAGGGCAGGGGAAATGATGCAAAATGAAGACTATGAAGGGTTCCTGGAGGTGCAACAAAGAAAACAGAACCAAAGACAGCCAAGGAACTAGAAAGAAAACCAAACTGAGAAACAACAGAGATCCCAGAACCGATTTCAGTGCTAGATGAGGATGACATGGGAGAGCGCATGCTAGATAGCACTCGAGAAACAGGAGGCCGAAAAGACAAAGAATCGAAGGGAAGAAAAATGAATAAGATGGAGATAGAGGTAGATCAAGGAATGACGGACACCATGCAAATGGTGCAACAAACCCTAATGGAGATTGATAACCAGGAAGAGGAGTTAAGTGCAAAAGAGAAATTCATGAAGCTGCTACTACAGGAATGGAGACATTTGGGAAAGATCATTTGGGAAAGATTCATCCCTCGAGAACTGAAACAACTCTATAAAAACACTTTTGAACAATATAAAGATAGATAGGTGTTATAGACATATTTGGGCACTATAACCCCAATCACATATGTCAATAAACTGAGGGATCTCAAACCCCTAAAAGTGTTGTTTCATACCCTAAAGGATCAAGGTCAACTGATTACGTCATTTCCTAGAAATTCTCCCTAAAAAAATGCTTAGAACTGGTCAAAACTAGACCATACAGACTGCTCCATGCTGAGGGTGCGATGAAACTCACCTATTACACACAGGGGTGTGACGTGTACTGAAAAGCACTTATGTAGGGTGCGATGAGCGAGAGAAGACAAACGGCAGAAGTAGTTTGCTAGGTGGAAACTCAAAGAATCTTCTAGAAACCACTCATATGACACTTGCTTCTCTGAATTTGCCCAGGGATGAGTAGGATATCATGAAATCTCCAAGTAGAACCAAGAACTATCAGTGAAATGACAATAAGCAAAATCCCAGAAGCTGACTCACTCTCCTACAACCATCTATATATGGATCCCTCATCCTAGAGATCCAAAGGCTAGAATTTTGTAATTTGTAAGGAAGTGCTATTGGTTTCTCTCTGAAGACATTGTACTTTTAGGCCATCTTGGTTTGTATGAGGTGAAGAGGGCTTTCATGCTGGGAGGATGATGCTGGATCAGACAGCTTGGTTGTAATCCTCTCTTCTACTACTTTTATCAATAAAGCTATTTGAGTTTTCCTCCATATATTTGTATATCTCTGAATCTTGTATTTGTATATGCATTTGTATGGTTAATATACATATGATCCTATATTTTTTATGGTTATAGATATCTATGTTTTGATGGTATTTTGCTGCGTTGAATCTATAGGTGTTCTTTGAAGCGAGACAAGTGAGAAAGGAGTGGCGAAAACTTTATCAAGTGAGAGAGGAAACAAGCAAGGAGACTAGAGAAAGACTGAGGTTGGTACTCTCTGCTTCTCTCTCATCTATCTCTCATAAAGGAAATCACAAGTAAATTTAGTTAGTTTGTTTCTAAGATAGCTACCCATCTTAGTGGGACTAACAACTCTAAATGGACACTAGTTTTCCCGGTAACAAATTGGAAACTCCACTGGGGAATGAATAGTTTGTTTTTTTTGTTACTGTTGTTTACTTTATAAACTATAGATGGAGCCTGAGGTTAAGCTAGCTAGCCTTCGAACTTATTTTGTTATGCAACTACAAAGTAGACCAATGCTGCTTCAGTCAATCTCCGGGTGGTTTATGAACTGAACATATGACTTGCAAACATCCTAAGTGCCCTAGTGGTAGCTCAAATAAACTCATTAGATCAGACCCTATACTTTGTGTTTACTTCCTATCAAAAGCTCAACCCAAACCCCTGAACTTAGCTGCAAACTGTGAGTGAAAACCATGCTCAGTCTTGTCCTTAGATCATCGCACTATCTCTCATTGGCAAACTAGATGCATTGCACCTCCCGTGTGTTGTAGGTGAGATGCATCCATATTTCCTGGTGTTACAGGTGCAATGATTGAGTGAGACTCTTTCTGCCTCCAGATTTTGTTTTTCTCTTCATTGTCTTCAACTTTATTCAGTTGTTTTGCTGTCTATGATCAGTATATCACTGTTGAAACCTTCTTCCTTTGCATTATTCAGCCTCCATCGATAAAGAATTGTGAATGTATTTTATATATTTTTCATCATTTACAATGCTCCTTTTCAAATAGTAGCTTAATCGAACTGTCATCTTTTGATTTGAAAGTGTCCCAAGTGTCGTTTTTAGTCAAGAAAAAGAGTGTCGTAAAGCGTTCCTCTTTTATATAGTCGATTACACTTTTGCCATTGTATTTGATTTGAATTATTAGTATTTCAAGTGTCGAAAGTAGTTTTAAATTCGAAATTGTAAAGTGTCATCTTAGTCTTCCTTTCTTTTTTTGAAGAGAAAATTGTTAGTATTGTTGCTTTGAAAGAAGATAGTTCAGATCTGTACTTAGTTTTATTTTTGTCATTCTCACATTAAGGAAACTAAAAAACAAATACATGCATGTGCATTTGCATTTAGACTGCATGCGGAAATTGATTTAGGAAAAGTGCATCTAGTGTGTGCTCTCTGCTTTATGTTGAAAGAATTTTACTTCTCTATCCTTAGTAGCTAGGATTTTCATTACTAAAAGAAAGTAAATGATTGTTTATCATCTTAGATTGCACATTCAGTAATTGTATATCTACGTCGCGCAGTGAACCTTAAAGGAAAACTTCTTAACAAATCAGAATAATGTCATTGTTCCCTCGTTGGTCTTAGGTTGAGAAAATGGAGTCTACCAATCAAGGATTTCCCCTTGGGGGAAATCCTAGTCCCTTCTCCTCTTGGGGAGATGTTGGTGCTCCACACATGGCTACATTGTCCCTACCAGGACTCACAATTGGCCTGCTAGTATGGCTTTTCTCGACCTATGTTGTTCAAAACACCGCAATTCATCAACAATCAAATCGGTAACCAAATGATCTTGAAGTCACTCCCCCACCTTCTACCTCGTTTGTTTCTCCCTCTCCTTCTTCCTCTTCACTTGGTGAAACTAGTAACATTAAAAACAAAGTAACTGAGAAGAAGAAGAAAGAGAAGGAGAAGAAGAAGAAGAAGCCAATGGTGAAAGGGGGCAACCATGCATCGTCTGGTGAAAATCCACACACTACACCTTCCAAACCTAAATCTCCATGTGTCATTTGCAAGGGAGACCACTATCATCGATATTGTCCCTCCATCCCATGGATCTTGAGGGAATGGTCTCCCCGCTTACACAATTTGGTGTCTTCAACCTTTGATGATCATGTTGAGAGCACACCATCAACTAGTGAAAATGAAGACAATGGGTAGAAAGGAAGATCTAGATTTCCTTGTAGGCTATGTGAAGGCAATCATGCCCTCCACCATTGTCCCTTCTTGGACGAAGCTAAAAGAGTCTTGGATAACTGTCCTGCTTCACCGCAACGACTTCCTCCTGGATACAAGAAACTCTTGCCGAGTCCATCGCTAGTTGAAAATCTGACTAACACACCTTTTTTGTCGGTCGAAGCACCTATCATTGAAGATAAACCCTCTGAATCCACACTGGACCAAAGTCAACAGTTTGAGACGACAGTCAACCCAGTCTTGTCTTCAGAGGGTCCACCTTTAGATGATACAATCACCAAAGAGAATGAGAACGACATCGTTTGAATTCCTTTTGTTAGCACATAATCCGATGAACATGGGGAAAATCTACCTGTTCCTTTACTGTAGGAAGGAAGTTCATCAGAGATTCATTTGGCATTTATTCGGTCCCTCCTCCAAGAAATCTAGTGTGTCCTTTGATTGGAATCTACTAGGGAGACCCTGCGTACCATCTAATGTACCATTCAAAATCATAGTACAAGCTTACAGAATGATCATGGTTGGTACTATCATAGATGAAGGGGCTTCTATGAGTATCCTTTCCTCAACTGCTTGGAAACTCCTTGGTTTGCCATTGCTTCTGCCTGAGATTTGAAATCTGTCAGGCTTCAACAAAGGAACCAGTTGACCATTTGGGATCCTTCCAAATTTGCCTATAAATTTGAGAAGGAAAACCGTTCATCTAAATGTGATGGTAGGTAGTCCAAGGGCCTCTATATTACAATCTACTCCTTGGGCGTGACTACATTTATATCATGGGAGCTATTGTTTCCTCACTCTTTCGAGTGATGTGTTTTCCGCATGAAGGCAGAGTGGTTCACCTAGTTGACTAGCTTTCATTCCCTGGTTCAAACATAACTACCAGTCAAATGCCATCAATAACTCGTCTTTTTGCATAAGGAATGTCTCTTCAATTGCCAGTCCATCCACCTGATGATCGCAAGAGATTCGGTGATTGTGACTAAACCCAGGGGGCATGCACCCTAGTCTGCTTCAGTAGGAAAACCCTATATATAAGGTGGGTTTTTGCATAGGATATATGACTAGTCTAATGCCCCTGTCCATTTAGGAAAATGGGATAAGACTAGAAAATGATTCCTCCATCAAAAGTTATGTCTATTCCTGATAGTGCCAATGAAGTGTTTTGTCTGCAAATGCAGATGAAACAATCTTGCTAATGCAAGAACTTCCATATGGTAACTTGGAAACTCTACTTCTCTTTATACCTGGGTGCATGCAAACCTTTTTGCATGCAAGTGAAAAATGACCTTTTGTTTTCTTAGTTTGTAGGCTTATTTTCTTAGTTTGTAGGCTCTCAACCCTTTAAACTTGTAGTTGGTCATTCCTAGCTTGCATACAAAAGGCTTTGGAGCAAAGTTTCGCATGGGGAAAGCTCCCTAAAAAATGAAGCTACCAATGAGAGACATCATTATTATATGACTAGCATGAGAAGTTTTACGTGAAGTTCAAGCTTGTTAAAAAATAAACCTAGCAATGAGCATATGTTCCACTAGAGTTCAAGCTCATTAAAAGGTGAACCTACCTTCAGTAAATAACCATTACGATCACATAACTATCAGCTTTTGAACCCTGGTCGTGTTCTTACCATCACCTCCACTCTTTTTTAGTTGATCATACACCTCCATTTGATTGTTTACCCCTTTTGAGGAACATCTGCGACGAGTGATTTTATTAGCCATCTTCTTTACACTATCATGATTGAAAAGTTCCAAACCTTACCTGGAACCAGTTGTTATCCAAAAACATCACTCGTTCTTCCAAAAACGAGTCTCCTTCAAGCTCTTTTCATCTGACTTGTAAAATATGAAAAGGTTGCCAAGGAATTGGCCTCTCCAGCATGTTAAAGTGATTGGAAGTGCCATCCCTCCTCTATATTTCAATCTTTTTGGACCTAAGGGATCATTACACAAAAAGATCGAGCGCTTGTCTTGTTCGGCTCATTAAAACTATTGAAAAGTCATCCCTTTCATATGATTTTGTACTTTTTCAGACTTAAGGGATTATATTACGAAAAGGAGTACTGGAGTTTACTTTCTATATCTTTTTAGACTCTCTAAAATTGAAAAGGATAGAGTTATCTTTGTCATTAAACTCATTAAAACAATAGTGAAAAACTTTTCCATGCAGACAAGAATGAGTTTCGCTATCCTTAAGCTTGTTAAAACATATTGACAGGTTTGCCGGAAGGGAAAACTATAGAACAAGCATATGTTATCCTCCTCAAGCTTGAAAAAAATAAAGAGGTATTGGTTAGCAATGACTAGGGAAGAAGGGAAGAAAACTTGAATAACTTCATTGGTAGCAAGTCACCCTTGAACATGACACTTTCACTCCATCACCGTGATTGAGTCGAGTTAGGTTATTTCGTTCACCATTCATATCACCATTGGTCCTCCATACCATTCATTTTGGGGTTAATGCTACCAATCCATTTCAGTGTCACCGATATGTTCAAGAGAAATCACTCAGAGAATTCACCAACCCAGCTAATGCCTCATCCGCTGGAATACCCTCACTCTCCATTTTTCAAGACCGGCACCCTAAACCTTGTATCATCAGGTCGTTTTCAGCTCCACAAAATCATTGGCTCTGTTCTATGTCGTAGATGTGGGATTCATTAAGGCCCTCCTACGACAGGTCACTTCTTGTTGACATCAACTCGTTATCCAAGAAGTTGACTTAGGAACAACCCTTTCAGTACTTTGAAGCTTGCATGCCTCAATGGCAAGTTTCTCACATTCGGCAATAGGTTTATATCAATGGCCTTCGACCGAAAGATTTTGCATGGTGTTTGACATCGACTCATGTATTCACACCACATGAATTGTACTACAGTACCTTGAGGGTCATTATCATTATCAGTGATTCCTCTCATGCCTGTTAATAACTTACATCATTGGCTGGTAATTAGGCGATGCCTTTCCATGTTTGACATCAAAACATCTTTTCACATGGATCAACTTGAACTTTGGGCAAAGATTGAATGAGTTTGAAGACCCTGGATCTAGTTTCATCCATCTAGGCTATGATATATTCAGGAAAATAAAGACATCAAGTGTACATCATTGCTACACAGATAATATCTACCAAAATCATCAGTCTTCCACACAGATGATTGTCTGTCCTATGTACATGAAAATGAATTTATAAAGATAAGCATGGGAATGCCCACCTCAGCTAGATCATGAAAATATTATGAAGATAATGTATTGTATTGTATCTTATTATAGGTCACCTTCCAGTTTGAAAAACCTTGGATCCTCATGATAAAGCATTTCACCTGACATCAGAAGATTTACGACCTCATGATTTAGGGAGCAACTGTTATGGACATATTTCGGCACTGCAACTCCAATCACATATGTCAATAAACCAAGGGCTCTCAAACCCCTAAAAGTGTTGTTTCATACCATAAAGGATCAAGGTCAAGATGATTACATCATTTCCCAGAAGTTCTCCCTGAAAAACTACTTAGAAGTGGTCAAAACTAGACCATACAGACTGCTCCATGCTGAGGGTGCGATTCATCTCACCTATTACACACGGGGGCTGCGATGCAAACTAGAAAAGCCCTTCTGTAGGGTGTGATGAGTGAGAGCAGACAAATGGCAGAAGCAATTTTCTAGGTGGAAACTTAAAGAATTTCCTAGAAACTGCTCATATGACACTTGCCTCTCTAAATTCACCCAAGGATGAGTAAGAGATCATGAAATCTCCAAGTGGAACCAATAACTATTAGTGAAATGACACTAATCAAAATCCTAGAAGCTGACTCACTCTCCTGCAAACATCTATGTGTGCATCCCTCATCCTAGAGATCCAAAGGCTGGAATTTTGTAATTTGTAAGGAAGTGTTGTTGGTTTCTCTTTGAAAACATTGTATTGTTGGGTGATCTTGCTTTGTATGAGGTGAAAAGGGCTTTCATGCTAGGGGGATGATGTTGGATCAGATAGCTTGGTTGTAATCCTCTCTTCTACTACTTCTATCAATAAAGCTATTTGAGTTTTCCTCCATATATTTGTATATCTCTGAATCTTGTATTTGTATATGCATTTGCATGGTTAATATACATCTGATCCTATATTGTTTATGGTTATAGATCTCTATGCATTGATGGTATTTTGCTACCTTGACTCTACAGGTGTTTTTTGAAGTGGGACAAGTGAGAAAGGAGTGGTGAAATATCTATCAAGGGAGAGAGGAAACAAGCAAGGAGACTAGCGAAAGACTGAGGTTGGTACTCTTTGCTTCTCTCTCATATATCTCTCATAAAGGAAAACACAAGTAACTTTAGTTTGTTTGTTTCTAAGATAGCTACCCATCTTAGTGGGACTCGCAGCTCTGAATGGACACTAGTTTTCCAAATAACAATAGGGCTCAGCAATAATAAGCCAACGAGACCATTTAGGTTCCCAAGTCAGCCAAAGGAAAGAGGCAGAAACATGAGGAGGAGGGGGAAACAAAGAGAAATGAGAACGATGAACGAATCCATCAAGATGGTTGGAGAGTTGTTGGTGAATTTTTGAAGAGTAGTTCCATTGTCAAAAGTTTTCCATCAACCCCTAAAATCGTTGAAATGATTAGTATAACCTGGAACATTAGAGGCCTCAATAGTAGAGGCAAATACAGGTACCTTAAAGAGAGATTGAAAAAAGACAAGCCCAATATTATGATAGTACAAGAAACTAAAATCAGTGAAAGAAAACTGAAAGAAATTATGGAGCACTTTAAGCTTGAGTATCAGGTCATGTCTTAGGACACTAATGGAAGTGAGGGGGGCTGTCAATTCTCTAGAACTTGGAGGATGTCTAGTTTGAATACTGGGTCAACTTACCAAGAATTCTCACAAGAAAATTTTGGAACATAGTATCCAATGAATCGGTTTTGTTTACAAGGTTATATGGGCCTTATATCGTTGGAGAAAGAGAAGCCTTCTTACAAAAGCTGGTAAACCTGAGGAACCTATACACAAAGGACTTGTGGATAGTTGGAGGGGACTTTAACATGATTACAACCCCAGGGGAAAAAGCTGGAAGAATAAGAAGGGCCGATGTAGATATGGAAGCCTTCAACGAAACCGTACCAAATTTACATCTTGTCGATATGCCCATAATCAATGGTTTTCACAGATGGAACAACAGAATAGGAGGGACACATCGAATAGCATGTAGAATGGATAGGTTCTTACTTGTGGAGTAGCTGATAGGTCAAGGTATTTTTATAGAAGCCTCGATCCTCCCATGCATGGGGTTAGACCATTGCCTAGTATGACTGGAGGTGGACCTAAAATCAAGATAGAAGAACTAGCCCTTCAGGTTTGAATCCATCTCCTCTAACTTCCCAATCCTTGCTCTTCTTTCCAAGATTTTTCCACCACATGCTTATTCTTATCATTGGTATACTGACATATTTCCCTAAGCTCTTGCCTCTCTATCATTTTTTCTCTTTGTTGCATGAATCCATCCAAAATCATGTTGTTTTTCCATTATGTATCCCCCCAAAAGCATGCTAGTTAATAAGGTGCCTATGTCGGGCTACCAGATTCTACACCATCGATCCTTTTGGCGGATCTTGATATCTCAGGATATCCTCTATTCTCTCATGCATATTGTATTTCCTT
>Ga0115851_101898_pt1 | contig 11099 bp, 8 predicted proteins | sample InSIn2gowninarea_FD_83865 | JGI IMG/M metagenome (GOLD analysis project Ga0115851, IMG submission 83865)
CTGTATTTCATATGCCATCGCATCCAAATTCTGAAATAAACTTCATTCTAGTTACCCACCTGATTTTTATTGGATCTATGGCATGTTGATTGAACAACCTAGATCCTAAAAGGCTAGCTTCCAAGACGGTTGGAAGGCCTAAAACTCCACTTACACCAAGTCCTACACTATTTGCACCAGGCAGTAGTTCATCACATCTTTCACAGTCATATTTTATTGACCAGAGTCACCTTTTACATCCAATTCATTTCAAGAACCCAATTGTCAAGAACAATAATTAGAGTTTGTTTCTCTTTTAGTATATGCTATAGTTATTCAGCCTGAACCTATAACTACATTACCACCTTTGCACACTCCATTTACTCGTCAGTCAAGTTCCATATATACTATTAATCAAGGTTCAGTAAATTCAGGAGAAAATATGGCAACACCTGGATTTTTTATGAATAGGTATGCACCTATTCAATTGCCACAATAGTTGAATCAAATTCCATAAGAATACTTGAAGATTCTCCCTCATTTCACAGGGGAGGATGAACAAACAGTAGAGAATCATGTATCAGTATTTTGTAACTTTTTAGAAAACCTAAATGTTGAACATGTGGATGTTGTTCTAAGACTTTTTGTTCAATCCTTGGATGGAGAAGCAAGAAAATGGTTTAAAGGCTTTATTCCTTCTTGGGAAGAGATGGAGCACCTATTCACCTAGAGATGGGGAGAAAAAAGAGATCATGGGTATTCACTCACAGAGTTTAATGCTATCAAGAAGAAATCTAATGAAGGTGTTGCTAAATTCATCAGAAGATTTAATAAATTGTACAATAGTCTTCCAGTGGAGAGTAAGTCCCCCTCCTGCTGGTGCAAAAATAACTTTTGCAGCATGTTTTGAGTCATATTTTGGATTTACATTGAGGGAGAGGAGATCCATAACCATTGATCAGATCCAAACAGTGGCATTAGAGATAGAATCAAATCTGGTGGTTGGAGGTAAAACATCAGACACATAGCCTATCCAAGATAGGGGAAAGGCTAATATAGAATCCTCTCAAGATCAAACATTAGGGGATATGAATAATATAATTAGAAAATTTTCAAATAAATTGATTAAATTGGAATTAGAGAGTAATAATTCTTAGAGACAAGTACAACAAAATAGAAACTTTAATCATCAATATAGAAGACAACGTCTGAAAATTTTATAGAGGGAGAGAAAAGAGGAAGATCAGATTCAAGCACCACTGTATATAGAGGCAGATCTTGATGGAGTACTAGGGCATTCCAAGGATCATGATGACCATATTTTCACATTGTATGCAGTAGATGAAGATGAACTAGGTGTTGAGGGAGGAGAATATAGTGAAACAGGTGTCATCTATGATGATAATGAAATTTATGAATGTCGGAGGTGGTTTTTTGATTTTATGAATGCAGAACTACATAAGAAATATGACTTGAGATCAAGGAAAAGATCTAGAACTCAATAAGATGAAGGTGAGCAGCAAGTTCCAGCTCGCTTACAAAAGGAGACTCCACAAAAACAAGAACCACATCCTGCAAAAGAATTGAATAAATGAAAGCAACAACAAAATACAAGTAGCAAGACTCAAATGCTTTAAGGCGAGTCTTCTCAAGACAAAAGTGAAAAAATTCCTTTAGAGAAACTTGTTTCCATTCCATAAGAGATTTCAGACATGAAGAAAAATGAAGATGAGAATGAAAGGAATACTAAATAGAGCTATGTGTTTAGTGTCACCAAAGAGTTAGAAAAGACCAAAATTCAGGTACCCCTCACTGAGTTGGTTAAAACACCAGCTTATCAAAGAGAAATTACAGAGTTTATCAATATATCTCAGAATGTGAATATAAATGACATTGTGAATTTGCAAGAAGATAAACCAGTAGTGGGTTTTTCACATGTGGAGGAGGTAAATTCTTCAACAATTCCTTTCTACATTTCTTTACTGGTTCATGATTTACTATTGCACAATTGTATGTTTGATTTTGGAACCTCACATAACCTTATGCCATTATCAGTGATGAAACAACTAAACCTACAAGTTACTAAACCTTACAAAGACTTGTATTCTTTTGATTCACATAAAGTCAAGTGTCTAGGGGGAATTAAAGATGTGTTGGTATCACTAGCCCATATTCCAGCCAAAAGTTTGGAAATGGACATAGTGGTAGCAAATATCCCTGCTAGGTTTGGAATGTTACTATCTAAGTCATGGGGGGCTAAATTGTGTGGTGTTCTGAAACTAGATTTTTCTTATGTTGTCATACCAATTTTTGGTGGGGAAGAAAGGGGGATATATAGAGAAACAAGTTTTCTTAGAAAAATCACAAATAATGAAGCAAGCAATTCACCTGTTTATAGCCAGGAAAAAGATGACTTATCTTGCTTCATGCTAGATGACAATGCAGAATTGGCTGAAGATAACCAGAGGCAACTTACTTCAGCATGTGTAAATAAAGAGCTACAAATAGAAGGGGTGTGGAAGTGCGTCCTTGATGGAGCCTATTCTAATGAAAGAACAGGTGTTTCACAGGATGAAGATCTTCAAGCTCAGCAGTTAGGTGTTGGACATAGAGAAGAAAACCAGCAAGTGGGAAATGTTGGACAACAATATGTTAAGCCATTTATCATAGCAAATGAGGATATCTTAGGTAAAAAGAAAGATGATAAAGAAATTGTTTATCATTACATTGAAGAACACAATGATGCCTATGGATCAAAGGTAAACAATCTATTTGAATTTGGCCATATGTCATGTAGTGACGTGAAAATTTTTCTTTTTCTTCTTGAGGTCATAATTACAAACTATTTTCAATAAAAGCTCACAGATGAACAGTGGAGACATAAAAGTGACATAGATCATTTTCTTAAAGATGTTTCTGATTGTTCTATTGAGCATATTATCCCAATAGAAGGTTTATTCAACCAAGAACCTTCATACATAGAGACTTTCTTTTTTGTTGCTGATCAGGACCATATTTTTTCTTATACTTTTGAAGATCCTGTGGTAGATTACATGGTGAAATTTATTAACAGCCTACACATATCATTTTGTGAATATATTCCTAATTTTTGTTGTGAGCTACCCTTATGCATACTTTATTTTCCATTTAGGATGAACTGTATTTTCAAAATTCACTGGAAAAATGGTTCTAAATCAGGCACTCAAATGCTAACCTGGTACCATTGGAAAATTGACTTCACCTGATTGAGATCAGTCATGCACATAGGTAGGAACCTGTACATAAATAAGCTCAGGTGTTGAGTATTTGGTTTCTAGTTGCAGTTCTTTAGTTTGATTTTAACTGATAAATAAGGGTGATTGTCCCAGTTGGAAATTGGTTTGCAGAGGTTTCAGACTTCAAGAATGTCAAGTTTCAGTCTTTCAAATTTCAGGTTATTTCAGACTCCATGCCCAACTAAGGCACTGATCTACAGTTCTTAGTGCTTCTGTGGCAAAATAACTATCCCCAGGTGGAGCCAAATGTTGTATCTTCCATTGTTATTTAAGTCTTATTTTTAGTTTTATCACAAAATGAAAGAAAAATAAAAAAGAACGAAAAATCAAACCATTGTCTAAAGGTCATGCAGGTTCAAAAGGTGCGATCAAGCAATAGCTTGATGAATATGATGACGTGTGTTGCGGGGAAGCAATGGGCACGAGGATTAATTAAAGCTCAACCCCACAGGTGACTGTGATGTTAGCATGGTTGACCACAATGTGTGACCTAAAATTACTGTAGGGGTTCAACCTTAAGGAAGCTCTCGTACATTCTTTACGCTTGAAAAGTTTAAAAGAAATAACCTGAGTAGCTTATTTTATTTGATTGACAGCTTTTGAATGAGAGAAACATGCAAGAGGATCTAGGTTGTTCAATCAACATGCCATAGATCCAATAAAAATCAGGTGGGTAACTAGAATGAAGTTTATTTCAGAATTTGGATGCGATGGCATATGAAATACAGTTTAATTCATTGAAGTATAGGCCAACCTCAGCCGTCCATCGAAAGAGACAGGATCTGACAGATATTGGGTGGAAAAGTAATCGGGTTTTATCCTTAAAATTGGACCCAATAGATCATTAACTGGCAGTTTTTATTTCCTTTCAGGTCCATATGGGAGTCAAAGGAGCATTGAAAAAGTAGAATCGATAAGGTTTAGTTCAAACATGTTTAAAATTTCATGAGTTTCAAATGATCTGACCGTCCATTGAAGGGTTAATCGGACGGTGATCTCATATAGCTCAGGTGGACCCAACAGGTTTATGAACAAGATTGTTAATTCTTTTAGGTTCCGTTGTAACCGAAGGTTTCTCATATTTCATGTAGATTAGTCATATTTCATTGTTTTAGCAGAATAACCAAAGTTAGATGTGGATGATTAAAACTCCAAAGAAAGGTGATTGGTTGGGTTTCTTAGTGTTTCCACCAATCAAAACATTCTCGATACATACGTGGGCCCAAGTCCATGCATGGGGTTTTGTCAAATACAGTTTGTTGTGTTAAAAAAGTTTAACCATTATCAAAGCATCTACAAAGAAACTTCATCAGCAACCAAGCAACAGCTCTAAAGAGATAACAATCATCATCGTTTTGTAAATTCTGTTACTTCTTGCTATTTTATTTACGAGGTGTCTTTTATCCTCTATGTAATATTCCGTAATAACTTTTACTTTAGACAATTAGGAGGACAGTTAAGTAGTTTGACAGTTTTGGTGATTACCCACTGTCTCATAATGTATAAAAAGAGGAAAATTTACAGAGAAGGGGTTCATACTTTGGAGAACCTAGATACTAGGCCACTGTATTCCTAGTATAATTGTTGATTAATGAAAGAATTAGAAGTTTTCACACATTGTTGGGCATGATTTTGTGACTTCTTTATTATGTGTCATCATATGTTTTCTTCCTTTAAGTATGGTAATGAAGTTGCAAGTATTTATTTTCTTATATGAATTAAGTTAAAATCCCTTAAAAGAGCGCTCCTATACTTGAAGTTCTTACCTCTGCAATTCTTCTAAGTTACAAATAGTAGTTTCTATGCAAGACAACATATTGTCTTTGACTTCTTCAAGCTTTCTTCATTAATCATTTATATTCAGTAATGAAATGACATTCTGATGTTTTCATGTCACCTAAGTATTGAGGGTTAAAAACCAAGTCTCCTAGGTCTTTCATTTGAGAACACAACATTCAATTAAGTGACAAACAAGAGACAATCATTATAATCATTAATGTCTTAAGCACAATTTCTACACAACCAGGAAATTGGTTTCTTGAGGTACAATAGCCCTAGTTTCCTCTTTCTTGTGCATTAAGAATGTTGGCTACAAGTTCTACAAGGAAAACCCAAAGACATATTTTTGCAAAGAAAGATAATTGTTTCTTGAGACCATTAGATTTCCTTCTTACCCTTATTCAAGATTGGTTTTTGAATATTTTTCAATTTGGCAAGGTCTTCCACACCCTTATCAACTGTTTGGTACCTTGTTCCACCATTTGAACACCTATAACACCTTCAAAATGCATTTAGATGAGAACTAGGAAATCCTGTAGGAATTCCTATAAAAAATACAGGAAACCTATAGGAAACCTTGTTAAAACTACAAGAAACCAGTTTTGAGCATAAATGATAAACTGAGGTTAAGGCGGGCCCTCAACTTGACTCCCATGCATTTCTCCCATTTTTAGGCTCTGGAAAAACCCTAGAAAGAGATTAGCGACCTCTTGGAACACATCTCTTCATCATTGTAGTTTGAGTTCTATTTTGATGGTGAATGCCTTATATCCTTTTGTTGCCTTCTTCTTCTCTTTTGTGGCCTATATGATTGCCTAAAGGCCTTCAAGTTATCTGTTTTGATTAGGTTTCTCTTAGGCACTATCATTTTTGGTTTTAGCACACATTTTTCCTTTCTTCCTTCTTTTAGCAACATTTTGCCTTCCTGTAGTAGTCATTCCTTCTTCCTTCATAGTCTTCTAACTATATGGGAGTGAAATGAAATGATGAAGAGGGATTGGATGATGATGCTAGGGCTGAAAGGGAGTAGTCTAGGTTTGTGAAAATGGAAAAGATGTTCTTCTTTCTTTTTTTTTGAAGAATCAAATGGGATTGGTGAATGATGAATAGATAGTGAATATGAAGTGGATGGAGGGCATGGAGTGCTCTGGTGACTTGGCCTTTGTAGAAATTTCTTCTTTTAAATGTTGTCCTCATTCCTTGAAATCATCACCCTTCATAATTTGACTTTTCAACATTGCATGAGTGAAGGAGTGAGCTGCAATCAACTAGCTGAAGGCAGTTGAGACTATTCACCCATCCTTAGCTTATAAAACCTCATGTCTCATGCATTGACAACAAATTTCTAACTATAATATGCTCAAGAGAAGAGGTCAAGAATATTGCATACTTGTACCTACCTAATGGTTGTTGGAGAGATATGCATGATTCTGCTGAGTTGATGTTGATGTGCACGTGTTGATGGTGATGTTGATGATCTTGATGTTGCTGCTAAGATCTAGAGGATCTTCTTTGACCTTTTGATCTCCTTTAAAATTGCTCACTACCAATCCTGTAGGTGTTGTTCTATATCTTGTAGGTTTATAGGACAATGACTTTTTGTCCATATCTCCCAAATGGTAGACTGGATTGGGCTGGAACTTTTTGAGCATGTTGCCATCATCATTATGCACCTCCCCATTGGAACATTTTGGTTAATCGATGCATGGATCTCGAGAAAAACTAAAAATGGCTGAAGGTGAGGGAGGTCGATTTCTTGGAAACCATGTAATGGAATTTGTTGAAATTGCTTGGGAATGTTACTATCATCCATATGCATCTCCCCATGAAACATATTTTTAAATGGATAAATGGCTATTCAGAAAATTAAGAAATGGCTTAAGGTGATGCAGGTCGATTTCATGGAAACTGTTCACTGGAATTTGCTAAAACTGCTTGAGCATGTTACCATCATCCATGTGCATCTCCCCCTGAAATGGATTGACAAATGGATGCATGGTTTTCAATTTATGGAAAGAACAAATTTCTGCTCTATGTATTTTAATTTTTGTATCTTGTAGTAAAACAGAGCATCCTGTAGTTTTTTAGGACAACATGAAAACTAAATGGTAGAAGCTTGAGAATGATGGGTGGATGGTGAAAATAGATGAGGGTGATGGATTTGGATTGCCTTGGCCTTTTTGGAGCATTTGAGCAAAGGAAGAGAAAGTAAAAATTTGACTTCTTTTGGCTAGGCTTAACCAACTTGTTCTTGTTGCTTGCAAATGTTGGAGAGTACATGCATTTATCAAAGAGATTCATGGATCAAGGATTTCTTTTATTTATTTTTCTCTTTTTTCTTCTAGGCCTACTAGCCGCCTCAATGATGTTTTCAACCAGTAGGTCTACCTAGGCACCTCAAAGGAGGTTTCACCTATGATCTTTTCTTTTTTCCCTTTTTTCTTTTTTCCCAATCCATTGACCACCTCATGGAGGTTTTCAATTGATGAGCCTATCTGAGGCACCTCAAAGGAGGTTTTCACCTGAGATTTTTTTTCCTCCTTTTTTTTTCCCTACCTTACCCTACCTAAAAAACAAAATCACTTTCAAGTATAAGAATACTTCCATTGGAGCCATGTGCACACCAAGATGACAAAAAAACTGATGTCTAGGCTTGAGATGTATGCTTTGACATTTACCTGAATTTGAAGATTAAATGATTTGCCTTTGATAATATCAAGCACAATTGAAGAAGAGGATATTGCTGCAACTTAATGATTGTCTGGAACCATATTTCAATATAGTTGTGATGCCCTTGGTCCACTTGCTGATTTGGATCATTCTTCATGTCTTCTTCTACCATGACCTCCGAATATTCCTCTTTTTTTTTATTCTTCTTTTGAACACATGGATGATTTGATGGTAACCATGAGGGAGTTCTCTCGATCTCTGATTTTGATGTCTGCTCTTCATCAATCGTAACCCATGGTTATGTGGTCTTCTTATTTGAATTTTCTTCTCTTGGATGTGGTCCTTCAATGATATCAAGATGCTCTCTTTTTTTCAATACTCTTCCTGAGCTATGGTGAATACCATTGATCTCAAGAGGAGATGTTTGGAAGTTTTATACCTCAGCATTGTAAGTGGGTTGAGCTACTTGAATGTGTTGGTTTGGAAATGGTGGTATAGGTAGTTGAGTGAGAGTGTATATTTGAGATGGATGTGGATGGGGTTGTGTCGAGGTGGATATGAATGGTAAGGATAACATGGAGTCTGGTATGGAGGATACTAAGGAAAATATTGAGAATATTGTGGATGGCTCCCAAAAGTTCCTTGCCAACCTTGTTGCCAAGATTGGTTTTCGAGTTGAGATGGCCAATTTTGCCAAGGAAATGGTGTGTTCCAATTACTTTGAGGTGGATGTGCATAAGCTTGAAATTCTGAATTAGGCTCTTGCATCATATCAGGCTGAATAGGCTGCCATAGTCCTCTTGGAGCTACATAACATTGCTGCATTGATAATTGACTTGCTCCATTGTCCTCTTGGTGAACTTCCTTCAACCTTGGTAATAAGGAGTAACATTTAACATCATGTGATTCTGTAACACAGATATCAACATTTTATTTTCCTTCATCTTGCATTCTTAACATTTCTACTTGTTTTTTTAGATTGCTAAGAATTTTTTCTTTAAAATCATCAAACAAATTTACAAGTTTAGCTTGACTCACTGATCTTGATGCTAATTTACCTACTCTTGCTTTTCTTCTTGATATGTGTTTGCATGTTTCACAAATTTTATCAGATGATAATTGGTATACATCACCTCTACTCATGATATCAAGAAGATAAATCGACTCATCCCTAATTGTTCTAAGTAAGAGGGTTTTTAGTGTGTTGGATCCTAAATGATGTAGTTTTCCCCTCTTAACATTGTACATGAACCTCTCTATTAGATCCTCAAGACTCTCATCTTCTCTTTGATAAATTCTAAAGATTTCTTCTTTAAGATCATGATCTTTATATTGTTCTATAAATATCTTTTTCATATCATTCCATGATCCTATTGAATTAGTCCCTAAACTTATGAACCATTTAAGAGCTTTATCCTTCAATGTTTCCGGAAACAATCTCAATTTTTGAGTTTTTAATAAGTAACCATATGATCTACAAACAATTTCAAATTCAAAGAGAAAGTTTTCTGGATCCTTTGACCTTAGACCATGAAATTTTGGAAGAAAAGATGGAGGGATGTTCTTCATGTGCACATTGATATCAATATCTTGAATGGAAATCCAAGAGGATCTTCTTTATTGTCATCATCTCCACCCATTTCTTCTACATTCTTTCCCATCTTCTTCTTCTACCTACAAAAGTGAATGGTGATGTGGCTCTTATTGCATCACATGATCAAAATGGGGGGCGGGGTTGGTGGGGGGGGTTGTGGGGGGAGGTGGGGGGGTTGGTATTGGAGAATTTTCTATTTCTTTTTATGATTGAATGAAAACTATAATGCAATGCAATTTTCTACTTTTGAAATTAAATATTCCTAATGAAAATATTTTTTTGTTTTTTCAAAAATTGAAAAGAAGTGAATCAACTAAGGAAGAAAACAATGCATATTTTGACACCTCCTTGGAAACAGTGCCAAATGTGATGAGCCTCGGTATTGCAACAAGAATGTTGCAACTCTCAAGGCTACCCACTTTAATTATCAACATGGGGTTCGTACAAACTTAAGAGGTATTGGCACTATATGTGCAACATATAATGTGTCATTCCTTTGCTGTTATAATGTAATGGAGTGTATGTACTGAATTCAAATCCTAAACTAATTGAAGAAAATGAAATGTTTGAAATGGAACCTTAACCTATTGCAAGAAAGAAAGTACAAGGAAAGAGAATGAAATCAAATGCTAAAACAAACCATTTTCTAACTAACTCCTAAGAGGTTTTGCTTCAAAAGAATGCTAAGTTAACATGTATGCAATCCTACTCTCCTAATCATGCAAATTCAAACCATAAAACCTTCTACTTTTGTGCATGTAAATGAATAAAATAAATTTATTTTTCTTTTTGTCTTTTTCATGTGAGAGTGTGAAAGCTAATGTCTTTTGGTGATGTGGCAGGTGGCTTGGAGATGATGGTGAATGGTCAAAAGGCTTGGGAGACAAGTAGGCACCCTTTTCTAGCTTCCTAGATGATTTTTCCTCAATTCAGCCTCAAAAAAAGCTTTCCTACAGGATGCTACAACAATTTCCTTCAGGATCCCCTGATTTCCTACAGGATGTACATATTTACAATAATTCATTGAATGACCAAGAAAATCAAGTCCAAATTGGATGGGAAAAATTTTGGTATTAACTAGGATGTCTTAGGTCCCTATTCCAAGTGGAATCACTCAAAAAGACCTATGTTAACCCATGCAAAAATAAAAAACATTACTAGTTCAAAATCTATAAATTTGAGAACTAGTGAGCTAGTGAATCTAAGAAATGCCTAACCAAATAAAGTGAAAATGCAATGGGGTAATTTTATTTATGAACTATATTTTTTTTGTGATCTAATTCTAGTGGAATCAATTCGATTCAAGCTCGTTAGAATGCTCTAAAAAATAGCAGAAATTTATTGTTCTTTGCTAAAAAGGAGGTCCAACAATCTAGATTTGGTAATAAGAAGACTAATCCAAGCAGCTCAATGATTACTATGAAATTCCAAAGCTCTTCCAAGGATGAAATAATGTTTGTGATCCTACAAAATAACTTACATCAACCATTTAATTGAATCCTACATCAAGAAATTATTAATCCTAAATGCAAAAATAGAAATGAATAAAAACTAGAGATGCATGTAAATAAGGAAGGAAAAGAAGGAAAAAAATGATACAAAAGGGATTTGAGGTGCCTAGGATGGCCAAGCCCAAGGAAACTCAGAGGCCTATGGAGGAGAACAAGATTTAGAGGCTGAACATGACACCAATCTTTATTATTTTCGTAATTAGAATTACATTCCTGTAAGAAAGTACAATGGAGCTGCAAAAATACAATCTATCTCCACACTAACACTAATGAAAATCTCCTCCCTAGAGG
>Ga0115851_101904_pt1 | contig 11094 bp, 8 predicted proteins | sample InSIn2gowninarea_FD_83865 | JGI IMG/M metagenome (GOLD analysis project Ga0115851, IMG submission 83865)
GATGAGATACTCAACGTTAACTACCCATAACTTGGAAAATGATTAGCTCTCCTCGAGCCGCTAAATATTTATTATCCTGTCAATTCATTTGTTTTTGTATTTAAAACTCAATTATTTCACATGCTTACAACTCTTATTCTCATATCGCAATCTTCAAATGGATACAATATAGCATTGTGCTTACTATAAGGTGAAATGCGATTGTGATAACTGCAATATCGCATTTTGCAAATCGTTAATGGATGTTGTAATGGCATAGCTTTATTACTTGCGAATTTTGTGAAGTGTGATTTGCAAAATGACAAGGTGCTTATAATCGGGATATCGCAGCAAGAGGTTTGATCGCGCATCACAGATTTTTAAAGGTGTTTTATGATAGTCACATGGAAAAGTGTGATTTGCAATTTGCGATAAGGATCTCATCCTTGGGTTGTTTTGCAATATTTTTCAAGGCAATTTCTTAGAGTTAGGTTTAATTATCCTAAGACTAAAAATCTAAAAAGGTTCCCCATTTATATCTCTAACCTACCTATTGTTATTCATAAATGGGGGGGGTTGTTACATAGTGCAACAGGATATTAACATGTTTTGATCGGTAAATGAATGGTTATTGAATGCATGATCTAACAGATGTTATTGTAGCTATTGATGATTCCCATATATTTTTTAGATCTTTATGTTCAGATATGCCTTTATGACCTGTAGATTACATGTTTACAATGTGTTTGAAGAAATTTCTATCATGGTTAGTCTTGTCTAGGTCAATTCCTTGATCAATCATTATGTTAAAGGTTTTTTCTTGGTGTCATTTATCATTTCTGAAAGTTCTATCGAGTTATGGGCAAAGGTTTAGATCCTAGCCCTAAAAAAAGGGACTCAAATCTCGGGGTTGCTTACATAGGACTGGGTAATTTAGTCTACATTTTCTAGGAGGCAGGATTATCCATGCGATTAGAGGCTGACAATCACTAGCTTGCTTTGTTATTTAAGAAATTGAGAGCCCAAGTCAGTGAAAAAGGAAGTTAACTCAGGGTTTGGGTGCCTGGATTGGTTGTTTGGCTCCAGTGGGTCCTGTAGATCCTAAGGAAGGCTAGTAGAGTTTTAGTTAATCGATTTAACTTCCTTAATTTCACTTAATGGGTTGATTCATATCATATTAACTCTTTGTCACATATTTACCCCAGTGGACCTGTGAACTTGGGTAAGTGTGGGAGGAGGGTGTTACAATGAGAAAGCTATGACCTGCTCGAAGATCTAACCTAATGAAGGCTCCAACCTCAACAATGAGCGAGATCCAACCTACTCTAGGTTCCAACCTGATTGAGGCTCCAACCTTAGTGATGAGCAAGCTTTTACTTGCTCTAGGCTCCAACCTAATTGAGGCTCCTACCTTAGTGATGACCAAGGTCTAACTTGCTTTAGGATCCAACCTGATTGAGGCTCCTACCTTAGTGATGAGAAAGCTTCAACTTTCTCTAGGATCTAACCTGATTTAGACTATTACATCCTTCTTCCCCTCCTTATGGACTTCTTTTTAAAATATTTCAAATTATATCCATTTCTTCTTCAAATATAAGTCTGTCAAATTAAATAACATGTTCCTATCATACTATTATGAATATCCTATCATAACTCTACTTCAACCTAATCATCAAACTCGTCTCAAAACCAACTTCTACCATGTACTCAAAATCACTACAATATCCTCATAGGCCCTCAAAATATATAACAAGGATTTTAACCATCAAGAGTATATCAATAGGACTTCTTATTCTTTCTTGAGCATCCACCTCTGATCACTGATCGCCATGCATTTTTTGAATTCCAATTTGAATCAAGAATGTGTTTAAAAACTCCAATCAATCATTTAAAACCATGTACCCAATTAACCATTATACAAAATTACCTTTTCTAGGTGCACTAGACATAATGGACAAATTCTAATTGACGGCTTCACCAAACTAATCTTTTCTGGAAAGTTAACAATGTGACAAAATGGAAGCTATATAAAAATTAAAAATACATGTCTAACCTATCAACTATCAGAGATCGAACCTATGACCTCAGTTATATCATACACACCCACTACCAACTGGGCTACATAATTGACCTATTATATCATTCATAAATTGAATATATAATGCATGGTCATGCCTTAAATAAGATGGGGGATTCGACCCTATCGTCGATGCTCATGTAGACATTTTCAACCATCACAATGCTCAAATGTTGTTATTCCAACTTAGGTTGATCACGTCTACATAAATCACTACGTACAGAGCTCAGCCCTCGAACCTCTCTCTATGTCACTCAACCCTTTGCCTTCCATAACATCACTTGGCACTCTATCTATGTGACTCGGCCTTTGACCTTCGACTACATGAATTGGCCATTTGTCTATGTGACTCATCCCTCAGCCTTCAAATACATGACTTGGCCCTCTATCTATGTGACTCATCCCTCAACTACATGAATTAGTCATGTTGGTGTGTAGATTAGCCCTCAATTATGTGAATTATTCATGTTGTTATGGATCTTGACCCTCACCTTACCATTGCAGAGCTTGGCCCTCTAATTATGTAAGTTGGCCCTCACTCTTATCATTGTGAATCTTGGCCCTCTATCTATGTAACTCAACCCTTGAACTTCTTGTTGTGGAGCTCGTTCCTTTGTCTATGTAGCTCAACCCTTGGTCTTTCTGTTGAAGATCTCATTCATTTGTCTATGCGTCTCAGCCTTCGACCTACAACTACATGATTTAGCTCTCTATCTATGAGACTTAGACCTCAACCTTTAACTATGTAACTTGGCCCTTTATCCATGTGACTCATCCCTTAGCTACATGACTTAGTATTGTCATTATGGAGTTCATCGCTTAACCCTGACACTGTGAAGCTTGAACTTCTGTCTATATAACACAACCCTTAGCCTTCACATTATGGAGCTTGGTCCTCTGTCTATGTAAGTTGGCCCTTGACTTTGTCAATATGGAGCTTATCCCTCGGCCTTATTGTTGCAAAGCTTAGTCCTTTTTCCATGTAACTCAGCCCTTGGCCTTGTCTTTACTCATATGAATAGACAAAAACTTGGTCATTCCAAACAACATTTGGCCATGGCCTATCACTGCTCATATCAGTAGACAAAAACTTGGCCATCCAAACAAAACTTGTCCATGGCCTGTCACTTCTTACAATTCGAACACATCAAAACTCGACCACACTTGTCCACGCCAAACAAGACTTGGCCATGGCCTGTCACTGCTCATATACATATAGACATCAAATCAACTATGTCAAATTAGACTCAGTCATAGCCTGTCGCTACTTAGAAACATGTACTCAACCATGGTTATCCATGCCAAACCAGAATTGGGCATGACCTATCACTAGTCACCAAAAGCTTGATAACGATTTGTCATTTCTCACATCAAACCAAAACTCAGCCATGACCTATCATTGATCAGAAGAAGACTCCATTCTTAACAAAACCCAATCATAGCTTATCACCAAACAAAGCTAGCCCATGCCCCTTCACAGCTTAGAACTTGAATAACCAACCATCACATATAATCAAAACCTAATTATTTGATCATCTACTTTGTGGAGTGGGTATTTATATACAAAATTGTTGATCAAAGTTGGTGAGCTAACCATGGGTCATGCAATAAAATTGGTGGAGCCGACCATGGGTCGTACCATCAAATTTGGAATATCCTCCTTAATCTCTTCACCATGCCAACATGTGACCATGCCTTTGAATTTGGGCTTAGATCATGGTCTTAATTTTTGGGATCCATGTGACCATGACCCATGCACATATTTTATTAACTTTGGTGTTTTAGGTTTATTACCCTTTGGGGGTATTTTTCAAAGAATTATGTACCATTGGAATGGTTTTCATGAGAATAATACAACTGTGCTATCCATAGTTCTATTAAGGTATCATAACTTCACCAACACTTGATAATCTTAAAACCTCTTAGATGTCAAGAGAGGAGAGTGAACAAGAGATAAATTTATTATCTTTCTTCATAAGTAATTCTGCTATAATGTGCATATCGTCATACTATTTCATAGGTATTCCCTTTTTACATCAGTGACACTTGTTGTCATCCATGACAACACTATGTGCAACAGATGTAGGCTCAATACATCATCAATTAATGGTCAACATTCAACCATAAAGTACAAACACTTACACCACATATCCATTAGATAATGGTTGGATGACATTAAGGTCTCACTTTGTAGTGAAAATGCACTCTATCTTCCCTAGTTCAATTGAGATTTAAGGATTTTGCACCTACAATGTCATAATCCAATTTTTTAATTTCAAGTCGACAGTGAAAATCCATGGAAATAAAAGTATAATGATCTTAGTGTATGGCACAACAAAAGAATCACAACGGGATCAAGCCACTAAGAAAAGACATATCCCTATATACATGGAACAAAACCATTTTTGAGGAAGTATAGATAACATCTTTGTTGGTATCGGTAGTCCTACCATCAACTCTAATAGCAACAACATCAATCATAGAAAAACAACCAAGTACTCAAGATTCACAATAACCATAAGGATTTAAAAAATGTATTCTAATCTTCTAATTTTTTTCTTATTATAATCCACATCTCCCACTTGCTTAGGATAAGAAAGGAATTGGCTCACGGGGCATTGTTGGAAGGGCTAGTTAACTAGACCCAATAGTTGAACCTTGTTGATTTTGGCATTATGGTACAAGTGTTGTCCTTGATGGCAACTCTCATATACGATGAATGATGGTAGTTCATAGTGCAACAGGCTAACAACAAAGGATTATAGATTAAGCTCCAGAGATTGAAGAAAGAGAATGGTTTAAGAGGTATACATTGGTTCACCTTGTCCAAGTAGCGTATACACGCAGGTTCACAGAACAAAAGGAGCGTATATGTATGCATGCGCTTTCACAGAAGAAAAAGCATGTATGGGATGGAAAATTAAGGATACGAATACTAGGGGTTCCTACCATGGTATTGACCCATGGTAATGAGTGCAGAAAATAATATTGATACCATCAAAGAATAATAGCAGCATAACTATGGTTTTTGTCTGAGGTATTGACAAAGGATCTAAGTATATAAGGAGGAGAAGATCAAAGGGCTAGGTGTGCAAGTGAATGGGTTTTTCATGAATACTTCTATCTACAATATATTTTATTTTGTAAGGGCTATGGTATATCACGTGCACCTTTGGATACAATGTTGGATTAGGATCAAGAAACCTGAAATGACTTATCATTATATGATTTGATAATGGATGGGCTAGATATGAATGCTAACACATGCTTTATTCTGTAAATGTTATGATCTTGGTATGACTGAAGTATGGAATAGTTGTGAAGTTTTAAGTTAGTATTTACAGATCTATATGTTGGTTCACCTTGGTGAAGGTGCATATACACGTTGGTTCAACACTTCTAAGTAGCATATACACGTTGGTTTGGCACTTTTATGAAATAAGATATTTGAAGTTGCAGTTGTTTTTGGATGTTGATGTATAGTTCTAGGTTCTGCTCTGTGTTATGGTGATAGTGTTCTAAATGTCCAGATTGATTGATTATGATTTTCTTCAATGTTGATGGGTTTTCAATGATTGGTTGTACTATAGTGGTGACTGATTTTTAGCTTCAATGTATCTGATCGGTCTGGCATGAAAATTGGATGAAACGTGTCCTTCATATTATGTTTTTGTGTACCAGGAGTATCCAGTCTGAAAATATATGAAACGTGGTCCCTAGAGGAAGAGAGAAGGTTGTAATCTTCTGTAGGTCGACGCTTGCGTACTGGTAAAAATATTAGCCAGTACAAGAGCCAGGGGGTTGGAGCTCCCTTCCAGTAGTATCTGGAGAGCGAGTGAAGGTTGGATGCTTCTGTAGGTCGATGCCTACGTACTAGTAAACATATCGGCTAGTACAAGATCTAAGGGGTTGTAGCTCCCTTCCAGTAGAAGCTGGAGAAGGAGAGAAGGTTGTAGCCTTCTGCAAGTGGGTGCCTACGTACTGGTATGAGTCTGCACTAGTACAAGATTGTAAACAGGTTTCCTTATACTAAAAGAAGATAGAGACGACAACAGTAGATAGTTTTTCTCCCACATTGGGTTTCCACCTTAAATATTGGTGTTCATGTGTGATTTCTTATTCTGCTACTACTGCACATGGTTATTGTTTAATGGTTAATTAAGTACTGATGCACTGATTAAAGATCAACATATGATGAATTAACTGAGTATAAGTTCATTGGATATATGTTTGTTTCCTTAAGAATAGTTGCGTACACATGCGAGTTCCCTTCACTGAAGTAGCATATATAAATCTGATTATGAAAAGAAAAAGTTATTGATTTGATAATACTGATTCACCCCCCCCCCCCTCTCAGTATTATTCCCAACAATTGGTATCGAAGCATGTCCTTCAAAAGAACCTTGATCGCTTGAAGGAATATCTCTCAAGATGAGCACTCACGAAGGAATGGGATTTATCAGACCACCAATCTTCAACAGAGATAACTTAGTATATTGGAATATAAGAACCAGAGCCTATCTTCAGTCACTTGGAGCTGATTTTTGTGAAATTGTGGAAAGAGGATACCAATATCTAGCAATAGTCCCCACGGATCTAGTAGAAAAGAAATCATATGAAATCAGTGCCAAAGTCGTCAATGCTTTATTGGGAAGTCTATTAGAATTAGAATTCATCATAGTCATGCAGTTCAACATAGCCAAGGAAACATGGGATGGAATCATTCAGAGCTACGAAGGAGACTCCCAGGTAAAATGTGCTAAACTCCAAACTCTCAAAATCCAGTATGAAACTCTCAAGATGCATAGTGATGAAAGTATTTCTAGTTATTTCTTACAAGTAGATGGGATTGTAAATCATATGAGAAATTTGGGTGAAGAAATAAAGGAGGCTACTATAGTTGAGAAAATTTTGAGATCTTTGTCTTCTAAATTTGAGTCAAAAGTATCTTCCATTGAAGAAAATCAATATCTACAATCTGTTACTATTGTTCAAGTTCATGGAATTTTAACTGCCTTTGAAATGAGGAAAGGAGGTTCATCAGAAATTAGAGAATCCTCTTTCAAAGCTTCTGCAAAAGGAAAAGAAAAGGAAGATCTCAAAGAATCAGGATATATATCAGAAGAAGAAGAGGTAAACTTCGTGAAGAAACTTCAGTGGGATTCCGGAAGATTCAGAGGTAAGCTTCCCTTCAAATGTTTTGCTTGTGGAAGAGTTGGTCATTATGCTGCTAAATTCCCTCATGATAAAGGAAATTTTTTTTGCATAAGGTAATAGGAGAAGTTATTATACTCATGAAGATAGTGATGGCCTATCTAATAGTGATGAAGATGATCAAGATATTAAACTACTCATGGCATGTGAAAAGTATACCTTAGAAAAGGAAGATTTCCTTAAATAAATCACTCAACTCAAAATCTATTTAGAAGAAAAGGATACAATCATAGACACAGTGACACATCAAATCACTAAAAAGGACAAGCATAATGAAATATTAGAGTGTGAAGTAGTAAGTCTAAGACAAAAACTTTGAATCTTAGATTTGCTAACGGATCGGAAACTTTAGATGAAATCATCAAAGTTCAGCATTCTCCTCTTATAAAGACTAGTCTTGATTTTCATGAAACTGTTGAAGGTGAATCTAGCTCACAAGATAAGGCAAGGAACTCTAATGAAAAATCTAAAATGATCAACAAGGAGATAAGAGGGCAACCCCATCAACAACATAGGAAAGAAACACTTCAAAGAAAATCATTTACTCCTGACTATGGAAGTGATAATTAGTTCATTCCTTAGATGAATAATGTTGAATGTTTTATAGTCATAATTTTGGACATGTTGCAGCCAGATCTAGAAGTAGAATGGTTCAACCTAATAACCGTCACACAGAAAGATCATCAGTTTCTGGGTACTTTAAGGGATATTATTTTTCTTACAATATGTTTGTCACAAATCCATTGATTGTTATAGAAGGAATATGAAACATATAAGATGTTTTACTTGTAACAAGTTTGGGCATATAGCAAAAGAATGCAGGAGAAAATTTCAGCCACCATACCAAAAGGAGAAAACATCATCACAATCCAAGATATTGAAGAAGAAGGAATTGTTGTCAGAAAGATGTGGCATAGTGATGCTAGGCTAAGCCTACAATACCCACATTATGCAAATAAAATTGCATGTCATTGGTCCCAAGCCTTAATCACTTGATCCATGGTGAAAACCTTCCCAAATAAAGGGTTAAGGCCCTTAATTAAATCTCATGCGGAACTGTTTATCAGACTATTTAATTACCCAACTCTACGTGCCAACTCATCATTTATCGCAATCGCAAAGATTCAAAGGACTCTTAAGAATGTGACATTCATAACTCCCGATTTGCTATATGCGATTGCTCTTTTTGCCAATCCATGGCCTTTGCACATTTTCTGATGCTCTACCTTTATCAGGTTTAGCCTCCACCATTGATTTCACTATATCAAATCAACGGCTGTCACGTCATATCACAACTTAAACCCATTCATCTTCCAGAACTCAAATCACTTAACTCACGTTGATAAACTTCTCAAGTCCACTCAGGCCCAAGCCTTCTCAGCTTTAATCTCCACCGTTGATCTCACCCTTCAATCCTACGGTTGACAATACACCCAAGAATCGCACATTGCAAATGGAATTTTCTTAAGGCCAAGGTTCATCCACTCATGAAATATTGCAATGTGAAACTAATTGGTGATCCCCCACCATTGATCAAAGCACACTTGATCCAATGGCTAACAGTGATATCAGGTGAGTCACTTTCACGAGGATTACCCTTCCGATAAAGTGGTTTCCTCTCTCCTTCGACATTCTACGTGTTGACTGCTAAATGGAATCGGGTGACCACCCCAAATTACCACTTACCACTTTTCTCCACCCGATAAATAGCTTCTGCTTATAAAACCACCTTCTTCCTTAACTATTGCATGAGCTGATTGATGCTTGATGACTGTTAGATATAATAGGCCATAAAATCTACGGTTTGTGGGACTTCAACTAGCACACAATTTAAAAACAACTCAACCCCCACAGTTGACTATGACGTAAGAGGTTGAAAATGAGATTGACGGCTAGGAGTGAGTGTGGGACTTCAGCCATGATCAAGAAAATACATACTCTCCTACCCCTGCAGTTGTTGATCACTGTCGATCTAACAGATCTGTCAATCTAACGATCTAGATATATTACACGATTCACCTTCCGCAAGCACTTGGGTTTGATCTCCGTCGTTCATTTCTTGACTCCATTCTACGCGACTTAATCCTGGCTACTTATTGCAAACAATCTCGTCTGTTGATTTAGCTGATCCAATGGCTCCTATGCATTGACACTTCACTTCTTCATTCTTCCCTTTACTTTGTTTTTATGCTATTTCTTCAGTGTTCTTCTGTGGGTCTGGGTTTCTTCTAGGGTTTCAGTATTTATATGTCCAGCATCATAACTTCCTCCTGAGCTTAACTCTGCATGCTCTTAACACAGTCACTCCTGAATCTCAACTATGATACTTTGAATGGATTCAAGCAATCCATTATGATCTTTCATATCATTATTCTTATCTGTTTTATGCTCGAATTCCACCTCCAACCTCTATTACACAGAACCTACTCTAGTTCACACATAGATTATAACTAAATTACTCCATACACACACATAAACTCATAATCAAGTTGTTTGTATTAATAAACAAGTATTTACATAGGAACTCTCTCCTTGGTTTGATCTTCAATATCAGTGGCCTCTATTTTCCTAACTACCGTAGGCTTACAATAAAACCTTTAACTAGCTAACCAACAAACTATCTAACTTGACTAACTTTTCCTCTACCTTTTTGGTTACATTTATACAAAAGGATTCTATAACGAGTTCCTGGTTTAGATCCATAAACTTCTCAACAAAATCCTAAAATCCAATCTTTATCCCTAAGGATCCTCTTTAATCCATAAATCATGAAACCAACTCCTAATCTAAGAGTTACAACTAATTCTCAAATATTTCAACTATCTTAAATCTCTCATGTTCTCCAACATTCGAGAACATTTACAAATATGCCTCATTATACTTAATTAAATCCCTATTCTAGCTTCTCTCATTAAAATCACTCAAAACATTAATAATTACATTAATTCAACACCTAGGAAACCAACTTCCTTAAAACACAAGACCCCCTATATTTACTAAAATACAATGATTCTTCTAAGCTAAATGCCCCTACATCAGACTCCCAAAGTAGAAAACATTCATGATCTATTGATCATGCGTATTCATATGTTGATTGAAAACCTCCAAGGTCCCAAACTTTAGTTTATAGTTGTTTGAATGCTCTGCGCCTTTGTTGTTGATGTATGTCTATTGTCTTCTATTTCATCTTCCTCCCCTTGTCAATCAGGTTCAAGTTCTGATTGATCATCCTTCCTGTTGCCGTCAATATTCTCCATATGGGTTGTTTCATCATCAACTACCATAATTCTTCAATATCCATTTCCAGCACATCCTTGGACTGGTCCATACTCTGCCACTTACTTCTACCTCTTCTTCTTTGTTTCAAGTTGTTGTTGTTGTCCACTAACCCTTCAAACTATTGTTCTTCTCTTCGAAGTTGTTGAATTCTTACTCTTACTCTTACTCTTACGTTTTCTGCCTTCCTTTTATCCTTACCCTCTTTCATGATTATCTCTTTCTGCATTGAATCCTGACTTTCCAATATTCTCTCTAACAATTGAACATCTATGCTCCATGGATTAAATTCTTCCACAGAATCCTCTTCTACCGTCTTTACTTGGCTGCTCATCTGTGCCAAATTTCCTCCAGCATCTGCAACTAAACCTGCACTCACAAAACGATTATTAAAATCAAAAACATAAGGCCTCAATGCCTCTTCCTCCTTTGGAAACACTTCAATATGTTGCTATGATTTCTCCTCTTTTATCAGCACATCAATATGTTGATTCAACATTTTTAAATAATTCTCTAAAGAATTCTCTAAAGTACTCTCAAGACTATCA
>Ga0115851_101905_pt1 | contig 11093 bp, 8 predicted proteins | sample InSIn2gowninarea_FD_83865 | JGI IMG/M metagenome (GOLD analysis project Ga0115851, IMG submission 83865)
CAGATCTGTGGCATAAGCATTTGGGTCACATGAGCGAGAAGGGTTTAAAAATCCTTGTTGATAAAAATTTATTGCTAGGTTTGAAATCCTACAATCTTGATCTTTGTGAGCATTGTGTATATGGTAGACAAAGAAGGGTTTCATTTCTTAGAGGTGGCCATGACAGAAAGAAAAATGTGTTAGAATTGGTACACCCAGATGTGTTTGGGTATGTTAACATCAAATCATTAAGAGGAGCATTATGTTTTGTAACATTTATAGATGATGAATCCAGGAAGGTTTGGGCATATCCTATGAAAAATAAAAGTGAAGTGTTTGGAATATTTCAAAAATTCCATGTTGTTGTTGAAAGAGAGACTAATAAATTGCTGAAGTTTTTAAGAACAGATAATGGTGGAGAATATTGTTCAAATGCATTTAAGGAATATTGTAACAGGTTTAGCATAAAGCATGAGAAGGTTGTGCCTGGTACTCCTCAACAGAATGGTGTTGCAGAGAGGATGAATCACACCATTATGGAAAAGGTGTGAAGTATGTTGTCCAATTCCGGTTTGGAGAAGAATTTTTGGGCTGAAACAGTCAGGACCGCTTGCTACCTCATAAATAGATCCCCAACTACAACCTTGGATGGTGGTATCCCTAAAGAAGTTTGGACTGGTAAGAATTTGAATTATTTTCACTTGAAAATCTTTGGATGTGAAGCATTCGTACATATTCCCAAAGAGAATAGAACTAAGCTAGATGATAAATCTATGAAATGCATTTTTTTGGGATATGCGGATGAAGATTTTGGTTATCGTTTATGGGATCCAGTCAAACATAAAATTATTAGAAGCAAGGATGTTATATTTAATGAGTCATAAATGTTCAAGAGGATTGTAGATGAGTTGGAGGTCAAGAAGGTTATTGACAAATTTGAAGAGCAGTAGGAAGACATACCACCAATACAAGAAAATGAACAAAAAATTCAGGAGCATGAAGAACAAGAAGTGGAAAATGATGAACAACAAGAAGAATGAATCTTGCAGGAACCTTTACAAGAGATTCAACCTGCTAATGCACCACCACAATTGGTTCACAGATCTTCTAGGCCTCATAAGCCTTCACAAAGGTATCCTCCTTCAAACTATATTTTGTTGACTGATGAAGGTGAACCTAATTGTTTTCAAGAAGCTTGTAAAGTCGAGCAAACTAAAGAATGGAAGAAATCAATGGAAGAAGAAATGAACTCTTTGCGGGGAAATAAAACTTGGGAGTTGGTAAATCTCTCAAAAGGTAGAAAGGCTCTACAAAACAAATGGGTGTACAAGATTAAGCATGAAGGTGATGAAAAGAATGAGAGGTATAAAGCAAGGCTGGTGGTGAAAGGTTTTGCCCAAAAAGAAGGTATTGACTTCACTGAAATTTTCTCACCTATTGTTAAAATGTCATCCATTAGAGTCATTCTTGGTCTAGTTGCTACTTTAGACTTAGAATGTGAACAATTAGATGTAAAAACTGTATTCCTTCATGGTGAATTGGAGGAATAAATTTATATGGAGTAGTCATGAGGTTTCATAGAAAGAGGCAAAGAAGGCCTTGTTTGTAGGTTGAAGAAGAGTCTCTATGGGTTGAAACAGGCACCTCGACAATGGTAAAAGAAATTTGATTCATTCATGTTGGAACATGGTTTTCAGAGGTTGGAAACTGATCATTGTGTCTATATCAAGAGGTATGATCAAGGAAAGTATATCATATTATTTTTATGTGGATGACATGTTGATTGTTGGGCATGATAAAAATAAGATCAATAGATTGAAGAAAGATTTGGGTAGCAAATTTACAATGAAGGATTTTGGACCAACACAACAGACATTGGGCATCCGGATTATGCATAACAAGAAAAACAAAAGATTGTGGCTGTCACAAGAAAAATATATCAAGAAGGTGCTTGACAGGTTTAATATGAAGGATGCCAAGCTAGTTGGTATGCCCCTTACAACCCACTTCAAGCTGAGTACAAAATTATGTCCTAGTGATGACAAGGAGAAAGAAGAGATGAGAAAGATTCCTTGGCAGTTTGATGTATGCCATGGTATGCACATGACTGGACATTGCATATTCAATGGGAGTAGTGAGTAGGTTCCTTTCCAATCCAGGCAAACAACATTGGCAAGCAGTAAAATGGATTTTGAGGTATCTCAAGGGTAATAGTCATTATTGTTTATGTTTTGGTCATGATGAGACTGTGCTTGAAGGATTTACAGATGCAGATATGGCTGGAGATATGGACACCAAAAAGTCCACTACAGGTTATTTGTATGCATTTGTAGGTGCAACAGTATCTTGGGTGTCAAGGCTACAAAGAATAGTATCCCTCTCTACAACAGAAGCAGAGTACATAGCTGCAATAGAAGCTTGTAAAGAGATGTTGTGGATGCAGCGATTCTTAGGAGAGATAGGAATAAAGCAGGACAAGTATGTGTTATATTGTGATAGTCAGAGTGCCATTCACTTGGCAAAAAACCCAACATTTCGTTCAAAAACCAAGCACATTGACTTAAGGTACCATTGGATCCGTCATGTATTGGAGGAAGAACAATTATCCTTGGAAAAGATCCATACAGATAGGAGCCCTGTTGATATGCTCACTAAGATTCTACCACGAAATAAACATGAGTTATGTAGAGGCATGGTAGGACTTGGTGTGACTTAATGACTCTCATTTGGCTTCAAGTTGGAGAATGTTAAGTGTGAAGCCAAATTGATGAATCACACACACGATTTTGGATTCTTCTACACCGCCAGTAGTTTCTAGATCTCCAGGATTCTATATCTTTTTACACCGCCATTATCTTCTAGATCATTCCAGATCTCTATCTGAATTACAGACAGAATTCTAGATCCTTCTTCAGCCTCCATAAATTTGTAATTTCTCTGGCCAAGAAAAGCAAGCCAAGGTCCAAGCTTGTTATGTAATGCAAAGTGATTTCTGTTCTCCAGTGATTGTTTTATCTATTCTATTGTTTCTGACTAAGTAATCTTGTTGTTTCTCCATTTGTTTGTCTTTGAGTATAAATCCGTTGTGTGTTATGTATGCTCTAATCTAACATGGTCAACCTTAAAATCTTATCCCATATACATTTTTCTAGTTTGGTGAAACATGGAGTTGTCTTCCTAGTCATAATTGCGTGGATTGTCAAGAGTGGTTCAAATTTGGGTAAAAAAATTCATTTTTTTTTTCGTAAAGAGAGTGTTTGAATCATGTTTTTAATAGTGAAAATAGATTCAGCATCATCAAAAACTTCTAAAACACCTAAAGTTTTGAAATTTAACAATTGTAATTTAAATTTACAAAAATTATTACCCAATTTTTTAAAAATATAACCGGAATTTCCTTGACTTTCAAGGCAAAAAACAATATAGTCAAGAAAAAGTTAAAAGAAAAATATTTATTGACCTGCTTTATAGATTTTGCTGAAATTTTTGTACTTTTATTTTAATTGATCTTTATACTCTTAATTTATCAATTAAATGAAACTAGCATCTTGACAGTTAAACAGATTTTAATTGTTGTACTCACTCTAGTTTATTAATTTTTCTTAATTTTTAACCCAAAAAAAATCTAAAAACAAAAGTTGGAATAACACAATTAATATTACATCTAACCAAATCTTAAGCATCTTAAAAACAAAGCAAACACAAGAATTGCAACTAGTGTTGATGAAGTGCACAGTTGATACGCAACCTAAGGAGGAAAATGAATTGGCTCTTTAACCATAGAAGTAGAGCTTGAAGGTTGGTATTTATTTTGAAAGGGCATATCACAATGAAACATAAATAAGTCAATCATGAGGTGGCTTGACGAGGCTTAAGTCACTTAAATCTGTTCACACTTAATGTATACATGGATAAATTTATGGCATATTTTTTTATGGTTATTTTTTTTAATATAAATAAAATTTTCCAATAATTTTTTACGAAAGCTTTTGGATTTCTCATAAAGATTGGTTATGATGAAGTTGTGAGGATGAGGTTTAAATCATTTGAATTGAAGTTGTTAGAGAATTTAATACTAACCACTTCCTAAATGTCATATCTGTACATCCAAGTGTCACAATGAGTGAAAATTTATTCTAATTCCATTGAGTTCCAATTCATTTATTTATTAGTGATGTCTCCTATATAATTTATTTAATTATTATTGGGTAATGATAATTTAGAATTCACTGCACATCTTTAATTCTTCAACATAGTATCAGAGTTCAATCCGTATAAAACTCGTTGAAAGCCCCCCTCCCCCCCAAAAAAAATGAAGAAGAAGAAAAGGAAGAAGCAGCAAGATTGTGTAAGACTCCCTCAGAAATTCCACTGGTATTAGCGTGTGGTTACAGAAAAAGCCTCCAATGTTTGAAGAATCTTGCTGTAGCCAAAGTAGTGAAGGCCAAGAAGAATCTTTGTTTTGTTCTACCAACATAAAAAGCCGGAATTTTTTTAATTTGATGAGGGGTTACCAATAACGCACCCCAAGCAATTAAGTACATGCGTTACTAATGCACCGCACAAGCATTATTTCACTTTCCTTAGAGACGGCCTCAACTTCCTCAATTTCCTCATAGTGATTTGTGTCACACGGGTCTTTGTGCAAAAGGAGGATTCCATTAGACAACGAAAAGTCAAAGGATGGCAACACGAATTATTTGATGTAAGGCATTCTTTTGAAAACTAATTTTTAAGAAAAAGAGTATGAATCTTCTCGTGAGATATTCATAAGGAAAAACACATATATGTGATTCAAAGGGTTTATTCAAGTAACAAAAAAAACTTTTGTGAATGGTTCATAATGATATAAAAGGTATTTTGTTTACGAAGGTGTTTATATTTGAAAAAAGAATTTATTAAAAGGAAAAAGAAAATTTGAAAGATGTTTTTTTGATAAAAAGGAAAAATATATAGTGTACGGTGAAAGTGTGGAGGAAGCTTTATGTGACCACTGTGAGTCACATTCAAAATCATTGTTGTCAGAGTCAGAGTTGACAGCAAAGAAGCCACTTTTTCTAGCTCTTGACAAATGAGAAAAGCCAAGTGGCTAAGATAGTCAAAGCAACAATAAGAGCTATTTCAGATCTATTTGAATGGGTTGGAAAACAAAAGGATAAAGAATTTTATTGCCTTGAAATGCATAAAAAAATGAATAGATGACAACATTCTTCCCCTCATTGCAGACACAAAGACAACTAAGGAGGCTTGGGATACCTTTTAAAGGAGTTTTGGTTTAAGGGGGTGTAGCCCAGTTGAAGATGAAGAGCTAAGGGTATCCCACTTGATAGTGGATGACAATGATGATGTTGTGTTTGTGGGAGAAGAAAAGAAGGAACAAATAGATGTGCATGAATCCCATTGTGCACAGCCATAAGCGGACGAAGATTTGGTGTATCTAGCAATAGAGTTTGCTTATGACATTGAAGCTACCATTGATGCAATAAATGGTTTGCTTGATCACGATGAGGTTAAGTTTGAACAAGAAAAATTGGTTAATGATGAATGGTTGCATATAGTGCAACATAAATATATTATTGATAAACTACTATTTGGTGAGAAAATCCCACTTGGGTCTAAAAACCAAGCAGAAGACAACCTCTTTGAAGCACTAGAGGTTAGTAAAGAAGTGGTAGTGATAGAGGTAGAGAATGAAGCACAAGGAGGGAAAGCTCTCATTTCAGAGCAGAAAGAACAAAAACAATATGGTTCTGCAAATATTTTTAATCTCAATATTGACTTTCAATGTGCAGGTAAACAAGACGATTACGAAGAAAGAGTCAAGGTTATTTGAAGCATGGCTTGCAATACCATGTTTTGAAAAAGTCTGCAAATAAGTTGCAAAAATGAATGTTGAGGACAATATGGATAATGAAAACATTAATGAAATTTTCAGATAAATTTTTATCGTAGACTGAACCTACATATGAATATTGATGATGAAAAGCACACAACAGAAGGTTACCTATGCAACATTCCACATAAAAAATGATTTTTTAAGATGTCAAGGACATGGTTAGACAACCTAGAATAATGGAAGAGGTGCACCAACAAATCATGAATCTAAAATTTGAAACAACAAAAAGAAAAAGTTGAAGCAATTTAAAGGCTATACAATTTGGAAGAAAAGAAAAGGAAACCCAATTGATGTCAAAAATTTTAAATTGTAAGCCTAGCTAAGACTCAGATCAGCATGCATATCTTAGTTTACATTTGTGTGGTTGTAATTACGGGAGAATGTCGAAGAATCTAATTCCAACCACCTATAGGTGTTATAACTGTCCATCCAGGTGTCATAGTCAGTTTGATTTTAGTCCAGTTTAGTTGAGTTCCATTTTAGTGATTTATTGGTGATGTCTCTTATGTAATATATTTGACTATTATTGAGTAATGAGAATTTAGACTTCGCTCCACATCTTTCATTCTTCAATAGGAGCAGTGTTGCGAATGAATAAAGTTATATATATATATAATTTTTTTATAAAAGGGGAAAGGGAATTAAATAATAAATTAAGATGTTTGATTTGATGTTGAGGTTGTGTTGTCGTTGCATTCCCCAAATTAAGTAAGAGTGCTAGAAGAAATTAATGTTTTGAAACTAGGTCGATCTGACTTAGACTTGACTTGGTTCACTAAGCCATACCCTTGCCTCGACCGATAGGTCAATTATCCGGTTCAGGAGCCAGTTTGTTACCGAACTGACCGAGTTGGTCACCGATTTGGCCCGTTCAGTAACCGACCATCCATACCATCCAAACTCGACTTAATCCATCGGTCTTGGTGGCGGAAAAAAAAAGGCGGGTTTGGCGAACTTGAAATCAATTTTTTGTTGTTATTTAAACTATTTCCTAACCCCTCTACCCCTCTCTCGTGCTTATAAATGTGACCCAATCCCCTCATATTTCCTCACAACTATCTCATTACATTTGTGAGAGCACTTGTGAGTAGTTGGAATTGATTTTTGGAGCAGCATTGAGGAGGTCTGACTCTGATTCAGAGTCTAAGCCATATGATGTTGCATTGTCTAACAATATTGACTAGCAATCACTACATAGTATTCGGTATTAATGACTAGTAGTCCTCCAGTTGTATTGTCTTGTTGTAAAGTCCATTTAGAGCCTCATGATTATGTGTTTTTGTTCTGATCTCTAGATATTACATGTATTGCACAGTGCACTAGGTGCCATTTTGATATAATAGATATATTCATGGGCATACTTTGATTATATGTTGTCTTATCTCTATTATTCTAATGCTTCGAGTTTGGAAACATGAATGAAAATATTTAAAAATATGTTTTTTCATAAAAATAATAAAAAATTAATATACTTTTTATAAAGACCAAGTCATTGGAATCAACTAGTCCGAGTCTATACCAAGTCGGAGTTGACCCTCAACCGGTTTCGAATCCGAGTTTTAAAACTATGAACGAAATAATTGTATAATAACATAATATCATAATCTTGAAAAACTTCAACAAATTGTTTATATCTCTGTAAATTTCAACATAATATCAATCAAACTTGAGAAATAGTTGATTCTTATTTTTACTTGAAAGAAATGTTTTACTTTCTCATAAAATATATATTTTTAAATAAATTTGTTATCTCAATAAATTGTTCATATTTCCTAAAATTCAATATCAAAAATTTCCCATAATTGAAATATATATATATATATATATATATATATATTCTCCATAATAAGCATTAAAGAGTTAAATTTTTTACTATCAAACCAACGCGGAATTTGACTTTAAATTCAAACATGGATTTTGAATTTCCCTCTATCCAGTCGGGTAATAACATCCTGATTGGTTTTGACCCTATTCTAGGTGTTGATCCGAATCCATCCATATCAATCCACTTCTTGCATTTCATAAATGACCGCGGTCTATTTTTCTGGGGCCAAGTCATAAAAGACTGGCAAGGTAACCTGCCTGTCTAGAAAAATGAAGATGATCTGGGATTAACCGATATCTGGAATGAAGAATGGAACCAAATCACAACATCTATGAAACAATTAGGCATCTGTAGATCAGGGACTCAGGACAAATTAATATGGTCGGGGAAAATGCAATCTGACAATATAGTGGTAAAAAACATCTTCCAAACATTAACAAAAATATCAGTGAGGAGAGAGGAGAACCATACCCTTTATGCATTCTGGAAAACTAAAGCTCGAATCAAAGTTATTATTTTTAGTTGGCTAGTTTACCATAACAAGAATCTTGTTTGGGAAAATTTGCAAAAAGGAAATTGGCATGGGCTGGTATTTGCCGTATATGCAAAAACCATTCAGAAGAGAATGATCATATTTTTCTACATTTCCCTCCCACTATTTGGACTTGGAAAAATTTCTTCACTCATAGATTTTCCCTATATTCAGCTCCTTGCATTAAAGAGTCCTTGGAATCGTGGAGTTCTCAGAAATCTACATGGCGAATTATACCTCTCTTTCTTTTCTGGGAAATCTGGAAATGGAGGAATAGAAACATATTTCAAAACAATAGGGAAGAGTTTTATTTAATCATTAAAAAAATAATAACAAATATTTCTTTTTATTATGCATACTCACTAATCTCTAAAGAGAATTCCAAAATGAAAAATGACTTACATTTCTCTTATCCGATGGGCTTTTTTGATGGGGCAGCGCAAGGAAATAAATATGCATGTGGATTAGCCTTCATCATCCAGTCATCCCATAGAGGTTAAACTCATGCGCATTTCTAGTACATGCCTAACCTGTTTCAACAATATATCTTGTCCATCTTTTATCTTGATCTGGACATCTCCCACTCCAACAATACTGCAAAAATGATTGTTCCCCAAATGCACTCTACCATAATCACTAGGATTATATTAAACAAAACTATCTTTGCATGGGGTTACATGGTGAGATGCCCCAAAGTCAAGGATCCAATCAAAGCTACCACTAGATGTATATACACATGCATCCTCTACTGAAACAGTAAAAACACATCACCCTCTATGGCTACATCAATAGTCTCACCTTCATTTGTGCTGTATGACTTGTGATTCGTACTGGACAGCCTCTGGTCCTTTTGTCCTTTCTTCCAGAATCGACATTCTTTCTTCATGTGCCCGGGTTTGCCACAATGAAAGTAGATGATTCTTCCTCTACTTTATTTTGATTGGCCTCTTGATCTTGATCGTTTTTGCCAGCCTCGATCCATTCTCCTACCACGATCAGCTAGAGCTAGAGCTTCTCCTCCCTGGTTTTCCGCAATTGACTTGCATCGTAGCTCTTCATTCATTAAATTGTTGCTCACATCATCAAACTTTATGGTCCCTGTAGTTGTTGAAGTGCTCATAACTACAATTAAATTTTTCCAGCTGTGAACACCATGTTTCAACTCCAAAATCCATGGATCTCCACGTTTCAAACTCCAACAACACGTTTCAACATAGATCCATGACCTTGTTTTTCTTGCAGCAACTGTCTTTTAGATCCTGCATTCCTCAGCTATTTCCTGGATAGATCCCTTTCTTGGACTCTCTTCTTTGTAGAGATTTCCGATTTTCTGGACAAATCCTTCAACAGTGCCAGGGGTAACAAACAACATTTTAACGAACGCTGCCAGAGTAAGGTGATGGCACTAAGCGGCTTGCACAGTGGATATTCAACCCTAGCTCTGATACCTATTGTTAGACCAGAGCATACATAACACACAACAGATTTATACTTACAGACAGACAAATGGAGAACAACAATATTACTCAGTCAGAAACAGCAGAATAGATAAAACAATCACTGGAAAACAGAAATCACTTTGCATTACATAACAGGCCTGGACCTTGGCTTGCTTTTCTTGGCCAGCAAAATTATAAATTTATGGAGGCTGAAGAAAGATCTAGAATTCTGAATGTGATTCAGATGGAAATATGGAATGATCTAGAAACTAATAGTGGTGTAAAAAGATCTAGAATCCTGGAGATCTAGAAACTATTGGCAGTGTAGAAGAATCCAAAATCCTGCATGTGATTCATGAATTTGGCTTCACACTTAACAGACCATGCCTTCCGGAATTGTCGATGTGAAACTCTATGTAGGTTGGCACCAAATAGGCTAAGTACAAATGAAAATGACTAAAATTCTACATAAACCGAACAAATCGGTTGAATTCTTCATCCCAATTAAACCAAATTTGATTACTATGAAGCCATACGGCTTAACTGATAACTATAATATGGCTCCATGCGAGGGTCCATTTCGTTAAAGTAATGCAGTGATTTGCAAGAAAACCTCTGGTATTTTCATGTATTATTACACAGAGAAAAACAATATATTTGATTTGTCGTCAAAGTATTTTTCCGAGATTTTATCTAAATAAATTTCATAGAAATTTAAAAAGTTTTATAACCTCTTTCTGTATAAATAACTAAATAAACTCTCTTCGAGCATCATATGACACAAATTTATACTTCAATGATTTCTTTTTACTAAACTAAATCATTGAGATTTTATGCATCCAAGAAGGTGCCTGTACTCTGTCAGACGTAAATGAATTATGGTGGTTGACCACTGGTTTTACGTGGTTGTGAGGGAAAACTCACATGGAAAATCCGTATGCATAACACTATAAAATATTCAAAATCATTACTAAAAGTAAGCCGTATTTCTCCTGAATATTGGTTGTGAGGAGGTTTCACATGCGAATGGCATGTATCTGAATGATGAAAATCATTTTGAATTCACCTCCAAGTTTGGTTGTTTGATATTTAATCTGCTACCGAGAGTACAATATGTACTATGTCACTCATAGGTCTTTGAGCATCTCTTAACTTCTCCTGTAAGTCAATCTAATATGAATGCTTCATATTTAATTCAAATATTGAATATTTCGTAAAATTCATGTGGAAGCCAAGCTAAAATTCAAATCAATGAGACATAAGTATCGAGAAATGAATGCCTCATTGAGGGAGAGGGTATTCAACAATACAGTGTCGCAAAAAATAAATACAAATATAAATAAATTAGAGATATGGTAAATAAATAAAATTTATTTTTATATTTACTCCATAAACTTTTTTATATTTATAAAAACTCAAAAT
>Ga0115851_101906_pt1 | contig 11092 bp, 7 predicted proteins | sample InSIn2gowninarea_FD_83865 | JGI IMG/M metagenome (GOLD analysis project Ga0115851, IMG submission 83865)
TATGAATAGTGAGTGACCCCTCACCATCGGAATAGTGAGTGGCTCCGCCCCTAAAGAATATAGGGTGAGGTAACGTGTGAGGAGACGAACAACTCTCTTTTGGGGCCCCTCACCAAATAAGCACCCCATACGCCCCAAAAGAGAGGACCCTTTAGGGGGCTCGACTGATAAGGAGAGGAACGCGAAGAGGGCCGCCATCGCCCTCCGGTCCTCACCATCGGAATGGTGAGCCCCTACCGGGCCCCGGGGATTGGGGTGGGTGGGTAAATAGTGGTCGAGCCGATGGCGGCCTTATTAGTCGAGCGTGCTACGCACCCTGCCGGACCTTATGGTCGAGCACCTAAAGGTTAGGGTTTACTTATTGGGTGGGGGCTCTCCCTTATGGTCGAGCCGATGGCGGCCTTATTAGTCGAGCGTGCTACGCACCCTGACGGACCTTATGGTCGAGCCTGCTTACGCATCCTTATCAGTCGAGTCACTAACGTACCTGGGCATGGTGGTAGTTAGTTATATATGAGCATGTGGTAGGCTTCATAAAATAGAGATTCATTTGCTGCCGTAATGACATATATAATGAATGCTTGGAATCTCCCTCATTCATCCAGCGGTCATGACATATATCATTCATTTCCGACCAAGCCAAGAAGTAAGAGGCTGCATTCATGAGATATATTATATATGTCATTATGCATTGATGTTTCTCAATTAGGGAGGGATATGAATACCGCTAAAAAGAATTACCCACATTATGTGGCATTAGGTGAGGTGGGCGCAGTATAGGAAAGCAAGTGAGAGTAATGAGGGGCATGCCTTACCCCACCAGCCAGATAGGCATAAGACCGCCCATCTAGCCAAGAAAGATAGGCAATAGTACTTCATGATTCTTGGGCACGCCTTTCCAATAAATGACTTGACTTATTGGGCTCACTAAATAAGCAAAAAAGGGGGCTGAATCACTTTCGTTCTGGAATGATAGTAGGGCCCGGTTCCACTGCACTGGCCGGGTGGAACCTTCTGTCTATCATTTCATACGAGATTGACCGCCTGTAACCTTAGAACCTTTAGCCTTTTGCCTTTCACATAGAAGGCCCGGAGGGATTTCTCTCTCTATTTTCAGAAAATAGAGGGACTCGGCCGAGGTTACGAGGTCGAGGAAGGAATCAGCCTTTCCACATTAGATTGGGTTCAAAGTCTAATTCTCTGTATAAAGCCGTGGCACATCGGGCCTGCCACCATCTGACTTCCATCCGACTTACCCGAACCCCCTTCTTACTTGCCAGCTGGCTTGGTACCTGAGCTGAGCTGAACTGAAGCTCCCTTCCAAGCTGTCTTCCCTATCTAGCCTGAATCAACAAGAGCGATAGCGTCTGCAATTATTTTGATCCATACTCTGTAGTTATCTATGAATCTACACTAACGTTTGCTTGCTTTAAGGCTTGCCTACTTATATAAATCTAAAAGGCACTCCAGCCGCCTTCCTTTTCGCTTTTTACCCCACTTTCAATTCCCTTCAAGTTAATTGTGCAGCACCTTTTCACAAGTGATGGTTAATTAGAAGCTCTGGCTTTCTCCCCCTATTAACATGCGTGCAGTCATCTCTCAGTCGCGAGCTCAACTTAGCCAAGCTGGGCTGCAATAATATCATATACAAAGATGAATGGTCTGGCGATCACCCAAATTGATTAATTGGCATTATCGTACAGGCTGGACACCCTTTCTTTAGGTAGGGATAGACACCCTTTCTTTAGGTAGGGCCCACACGAATTCCAACCTGTCTTTTTACTACCTCCCTCTTTCCCAGGTATGCATAGCACAGGCAACTATCAGCCTTTTTAGCAAGCACGAGCTACGAGCAATCAGACATTAGGGACCTAGGTAGGAAAGCAATAATAAGCCAGTACCGTTACGGAGGGAAGACCAGCCTTGTAATTCACTTACTTACACCGCTCTCTCTTACCGGACCAGAAACAGGATACTCTTAGCCAAGCCTTCTCATTGAGACCTTCGGGCAGGGTGATTCTCCTCGACCTCGTAACCTCAGTCGAGTCCCTCCGGGCCTCCTTTTCTTTTATTGGAAAGGCGTGCCCAAGAATCATGAAGTACTATTGTAAATTGACTAGAGGGAAAGGAACCCTATAGAGAGTTCGGGTGCTTGCCTACCAATGTCGGAACCCGTACGATAATAGAGAAGTTGCCGGCAAGGTCCCGGAGGGGCTTGCGCTTCCTAGTGCAAGGAAGTCCCCTTGTAATAAGGAAGGAAGCAGCTAATCGAGTGACCCACCAAAATGCGATAAGGAAGGTCATGGAGCCAGTCTCTAAAGGTGAGTTAATACGTACGCCAGGTGGTGAGTTGAGTTGGTTGCTGCTGCCGGAAATAAAGTAAAGCAAGTAGGCATATAAAGAGTAGTCAAGTTGAAAGTGCCTACCCCACATTCATTCAGCACGAGGTTTGGGCATCACAAAGTAGGGTAAGTGAGTAAGAGGGAAAGGTTGGTCCTGTTCTACCAGATCTTATGCTTCAACCTACTTAGGATATGGAGGGAGGGGAAGTGCCTTTATCCCTTATAAACCCGGGCACCATTTCTTCTGCCAGGAATACGTAGGTAGGGGAGGCATTATGAGGAGAACTCCCTACCTTGGTTCCACATAACCTCCCACCTGAATACCTATACCTGTTAGCCCTCTATACTACTTGATTAATGAATCGCTTAGTCGGTACTGCTATTAACCAACCCATCTCATTACCCTTCTCTTATCAGGACAGGACGGGATTATCCAACCTTACCCTTACTTTATTACTCCCTTATCACCCTAGTCCATGGAGGGAGGGCTGCCCTTACCAATTGCTGAAGCCAGGAAGACTAAGTGGGTGGGATCATTGGAATAACTGCCCCGGATAGATTCTAAACAGCTGCCAGAACTTCAGAGACATGGCTGGCTGGATGGATGGATGGTCGAGTAGCTCATAGGTGCCTTTTTCACAATTCTAATGCTGGATGGGATGGATGCCCCAACAACCTCTTGCTTCAGCCAGGAATGCTTTGTTGTAGCAACACTATTGAGCTGGGGGGACGAACTAGCTTCACCCGGTTAGGTCAGCCAAATACTATTTAGGAATTTGAACCCACTGGCTAGGAAAGGAAGAGCCCTATTTCTCTTTCATTTTAGTCCCACCACCTCCAGACCTTACTGCCTTCCACTCTAGGAGATGGTGGAGTGCTGCCCAACTCAACAACACTTGCTTCAGCCAGGCCAGGAATAGGAGGGTACGGCATCTATGAACCCTTCACTTACTCACTTACCCAACCCATACCCCAAACGCACATTGTACGGGCAGTTCACATAGAGCATCTTGTATGGGCGTTCGAGAGAGACAGCATTCACCTCGATAACACTTGCCTTTCATTACCCTTTGTTGCTAGGCACTTATAACCTTATCGGGTATGATCGAAGGAATGAAGGGTAACAGTCATGGAATAGTCAATACCCGCTTTAGGGTCCTCGAATCTGACAGGCAGGTAGGCAGATCGATACTGATAGGTAGGCAGGTCGCTACTATCCCCTTCCTTCCTTAGGTAGGCGGATCGATACTGATAGGTAGGCAGATCGCTACGGATAGGCAGTTCGATATAGGATAGGTAGGTAGGCAGGACGAGACTTAGTGGGTGGGTAGGCAGGGCGGTTGATCTACTTATCCCCTTGGCCTTGGGAGGGTACTCCGGTCAGAATCAATCTCTTTCAAGATCGGAGCGTAATTACATACATAAGTAAGAAAGTATTGAGAACCTCTTTCCTTACTTACTTATATATGGGGGCAGAACCTCGATAAGTACAAAGTAAGAGTTATATTCAGACTCTTTTGGGCAGATAGAGTAACCGGTGCAGTTGGGCTAGTGTAGTTGGACAGATATAGTAACTAGTGCAGTTGGGCAGACGCTAAGGCTTGATCCGTAATACTTCGCTAAGTTTGCTTGCAATGGCCGTAGGGCCAATAACCCCGCTGCGATAAATAGCCGGCCGGTCTGGCCAGCCAAGAGGCATAGCAGGAATAGCCGAGCCCAGCACCTACCGAGGAACATGGATGCCTTTATAAAGAAATCTATCCTCTCCAGTAGATAGTTTCACCCACCCAGGCAGTAAAGCCCTTATAGTTAGGGCAGATATGGTCAAGATAGCCCATACAAGTAAGGACAGAAATGGTAAGGATATCTCTAACTGTATAGAGGAGAGCGTTAAGAGAAATAATAGGGTTCGTTACTTAGAACAATATCCCAACTGTAAATAAAGCATCTGTATGGAGGAAATAAGCGGGGAATAGACCCTAATGACTGCTGTGGGACTCCTTGTTGCTTCATCTCGAGGCTTCCTTCCCTTCCTTGGTCTCGCTTCATCGTCCTACTTGAACCCATCTTCTCACCCACTTGGCCACGGTAGCTCGGGTAGTGAATTATCCTCATCCTTGTACGATGTGCATATTTCTGGTTGCATTTTCGCTTTCTCTGACTGATGGCTGAATTGGATCGATCCTTTTCGGGGCTTGATTTGGACGACCACGCTGCCCAGCTGGAACCAAGGGTACGCGTAATTTAAGGCCTTTCAAGAGTGCGTGATGAGAATCTGGAGAAGAGTTTCCTCTCCATATGAATAGAGAGCTCCTAACGGACATGAAGGATGAAATCTTTTCTTTATGCTGAATTTTCAGATTGAGGTGGGAGGTGGATACTCTCGATGGAAAGATTTCGTATCTTGTACCATCTTCCTGAGCCGGCTACAGGCCTGGGAGGCCCTACGCCGCGCATCGACATACCGTTTTGACTCATTTTCATGGGTTTGCTGTTCGAGTCGGGTATAGCCGATGCGTCCAGGTGATTGTTACAGTCCCGGGCCTTCGGGGAGACCTTGTCTGATTACAGACAAGCGATTGACATACCTTGCCCTTCACCGGGTTAAACCTACCTGCATGTTTGCTGATCGTCCCATTCACTGATCGAATGGGAGATGGACCCTCAGTCCCGGGGATTCAGAACAGATCTGACTGAACTGATTCCTCCCGGTTATACGCGGATTGAGGGAAACTTACTTTTTCAACCGGGTGCTGATGGTTGGGCGGAGGCGAATCATCAGGGGTTAGGCGCCGTGGGATTGAGAGAGAGAGACATAACCTCCCACGGCGGGGATTCGATTCGGTTTGTGCGAAAACCCTAATATCTCAGATTGACTGTACCCTTCATTAAGTACTACCCACACTGGCTAATCAGCCTCATAAGGAATGGGAGGAGAGATTGAAAGGGGAGCTGGGCCAAATGAAGGATTTGATCGAAAAGCGACCTGCTTGTGAAACCACATGCTCATATATAATGTAAGGGCACCGCCATACAGAACACAAGGTTACTACAGCACCTCACAGAGGCATAATGACAAGACAGAGGCATAATGACATTCATTGCCAGTCAGAGCTCGGATGGGCTCATTGGCTGGGCTCGGATGGGCTCATTGGCTGGGCTCGGATGGGATACTCAGATACTGAACCGGGCTCGGTTTATCAGCTACTCAGCTTGGATACTCAACTGCGCTACTTGACTTGGTTGGATACCGGGTAGACTGGGAAAGACTACGCTGGGATACTCACATGGGCTACTCGACTGGGAACAAGGCCTTACTGAAGCCACCGCTCTACCTTTCCCCGATTATTCCCAGGAAATAGTAGGTAGTGTTACCAGCCAGGAGTCCTTGCCGCGATTTCAGTGTGTCTTTCGTGCAAGGAAATGGTGGGATACTACACCTCTATATTGGGTATGTTGGCTTGAAAGGGGACTTAAGTCAAGGTGTCCCTTCTTTAGACCTCGTCAGTAGTAACCATGAGAACAAGAGAAACTGCCGAAGAACTACAACTAATTAGAACTAACTGTATGGACAAGGCTTTCACTTTTTCATTTTCAGATTCTGCTGATTGCATAGATTACACATTCAAATGGAAAAGTTTCAACCTCACACTCGTAACCTCGTATGAGCCCCTCCGGTCGTAGAGATGCAATATTGTATATCTATGTATTGATTAGAGTCAGTACCACTAGCTATACTACAAGCCTTAGTTTCGATGGAATATGGGTCATTCAACCCCCTAAACCATAGGTGGTTTCATTGCTCAACAACCTCAAATGATACATTGTTCAAATGGAAAGGTTACACATCTAAATGCGATATCTTATATTAGAAATGTATTTATTTAAAGCCTACAGGTAACCTACTTATATTCTCCTTCCTATCAGCTATGGAAGTGGGTATGTCAATGAGCAGACACTTTGACTTACAATGGACAAGTTCAACAATGGGTGGATAAGAAGTTAGGGGAATTATGATAGATGCTATCTACAACCTCAATGGGGACTACTCCGTTGTTACCTCTGGCCTATCCGATACGGCAGCATAAGCAGAATATTCAGTATTTCTCCTTCCTCTAAACTATGGAAGTGGAGGGTGCAAGGGCATACCTCTCATATGGGTGGTGTATACGCTCATTATTAGAGTAACCAACAACATCGGAGGACTAATGGCAAGGACGTAGTATCGATGCGACTCCAAGTTCAATGTATAGATGCGGGTATAACACCCCTATTGGTAGTGGAACCTCATAGTGCCAAAGAAAGTGAAAGTAGATATGCGAGTTTGGTCTAACCTCTTCAATCGACATCCTGCCACTAGTTCAACTTCCGGAAATGGTCATGTTCATTAATAAGACAATCTCTTTTCGTCTCCCGATAGCTCTCCCATGATTCCTCGAACCCATCCAAATTAGGTTGTGACAATGGATAAACGCCAAATGATAAGGTTTTCAAATCTAATTCCAACTAAACCATATTGCCTGGGCCAAACCAGCAGGGCAGATATTCTATTTCAAATTGTTGATTCCCATCGGTTGGATCACACACTATAGGAATAGTAGTAGTAAACCCCATTCATTGGAAGTGTCCAACAAACTTCTTTGTTGTGCCTGCCCCGAGCAATAGGACTAGGAGACGCATAGAACGATGGTAAACATCAGCAACAATCTCGTTCGGCGTAGTATAGATGGAGACCTTGTCCTTGAACTAAGGATAGTAAGGCAAGTTTCGTTAGGAATGTTCGTTCGTCAAGGTAAGTTCAGAAGGAAGGGGTAGTAGTAGGTAGAATTGCTAGGTTCGTTCGTAGGCTGCATGGAGGAGGGTAAAAGGAATAAGAAGGTCCCAATGAGGTCTAAGGTATAGGTTTCAAAGTATACTCCCACCAAAGGAGGCATAGGTTCCAACAACGGTAAAGGTAAACATAGATATGCGAGTATCATAGTTGATGCTCCTTCCATTGGATCAAATGAGCGAAAGTTTCGAAATCAATATGTCCCAACCAAACGAACCAACCATGGATTCTTCGGACGGAAACACCAGTAGTTATGACACTACTCCAGTAGTTCTGGAAATATGGATAAGAATAATCACAGATATAACTGAGATAATACCTATGTCTTAGATCAGACCTATCTCTTACCATCCATATCTAATAGTAATATATTATTGAGCATGGATTTCAATAACATTGTAGTAGTAATGGCATCGAATATGGAGACCATGGTATTGGGTGGTGATACCTACAGCCTCAAACTGGGTACTATATTCGGTTCCCTCTGGCCTATCCAATAAGGCAGCATCAGCGGATGTGATAACCCCAATTACTCCCACCCCAGGAATCATGTTGAAGGACATACATTCAATTATCACGTAAATAGATAGGTGATCTCCGAAGAAGCGCTACTCGACTCAACTATCGCTATGCGGGTTATACATCTTTCCTCCCCTCAGATTCAGATAACTCATGCTTTGGGACCGCCCCACTTCAAATCGATAAGGCTCCTGATCCCACCCGGTTATCTCACTCTCAATTGGTAAGGCTCTCTGGGTCTATCTATTTAGAAACGTGCCCAACGTCCGGGGCAAGAGAGCTTGCCGTGATTATCAACCCACATGGGATGGGATGATAGGTCTGATGGTAGTGATGATGGGCTGGATGCTGGTATGCTGGGCTGATAGTGATGGTATGGATGGTAGTGATGATGGTATGGATGGTAGTGATGTGATTAGCTGGTCTCAGGGAAGAGCGCTCAAACCTCCGCCGGGGATTGGGGTGGGTGGGTAAATAGTGGCAAGAATAGGAGGGAAAGATGTTCAAACCTCCGCCCCCTCCTAATTGGGTGAAAATGACAAATCTCGTAGGGAACGTAGTCGAAAGAATGAATGCATAATGACATATGCCCATATATGCATGATCTGCTAAAGCGTAATTACGTATATAATGAATGACTGCATCGATATATGTGTCATACCAGATTCGATGTGATTCATTAGTCATTCTTGAGAGATTGAATGATGCTCGTTATATATGTCATTACGTTCTCTCGAAGAATTGATCAAAGATGCTTATTGGGTGGCCCCTCTCGTCACTAAGGTCGGAATGAGTGAGTGACTCCGTCCCTTGCCTTCTCTAGCGTGACCGATTTCACAGCTTCTTGGGGGGATTATCCTAACGCCCGTGGTGAAACTCACATTCTACGGTTCGGTTCAGCCAGCAGGGAACACTGTGCAGCCCTTCCTTTACCTTATGACCTTGCCTTCCTTTTGACTTATTGCCATAAGCGTTAACAACTTTAGGGGTAATTTGAGTCACACCAAACACAGAGAGAGGGATTTACACTATCAACCATACCAATCATAAAAGCCAATTGGAAGCTTAGTGTGGCCACTCTTCATCGAGAGCTAACAATCGGAACATCGAGAGCCAACGGACCACAAGACAGGGGAAATAACGACGGGAAAGGGGAACATGACTATACCAATACGGATGGTTGGGCAAATCCAACCTCCTGAGAGCATGAGCTAATTTTGATCTTTTTCCGGTAAGAGCTACCCATGGTTCGACTCACATTCTACGGTTTCGGTTTAGCCTGCAGGGAACACAGAGCAGGCAGCCCTTCAATACCCCTCGAGAGACCTCAGACATCAGGGGACTCACGCTATTGAGTCATCCAGGCACCACCCAACCATCGCATAGCCTTATGGGTTACCACACTTAGTAGCGGGACAATGGAAATTGACGAATGGAGGGAAAAGGGGGGATACCACCACACTGACGCAACAAGGAAGGTGGGTTGGTTGGGTGCAAAGGACAGGACAGGTTTGGTTTGACTAATCCTTCTGACGCTACGACTTATGACGCATCCTTCTGACGAACGCAACAAGCGCTGAGCCTACGCTGCTAAAGCTGCTTATACTTACTGAAGCTGAAGTTAATAAGCCGAAGATAGAAGGATGGAAGGACGGAAGGATTGCTGGCTGGCGGGATCGGGATTGTTTTTCGATTGCTGGCTGGCTGGATCGCATGGGGCTTTATCGCATGGCGGGATGGCTTGACCCCTTCTAATAAACTCCGGGGGCCGAACACTTACAGACAGACAGAAGGCAGGCAGGCAGGGCAGGATGGATGGTGCTAACGGTTCGAAAACAACAACACCGAGAGAGAAGACTGAAGGGGATACAGGACAGGAAAGGGGGAGCAATATCCAACAAGAAAGACAGGTGGGGTTTTAGAGGATAAGCTCCTTCCTCAAGCTCCTCCTGCTCCTACAGCTACTTCCTCAAGCTACTTCATTAGGCCTAGAGAACAGGGCCCTATATTATTTAGGGGTCACTCACTATTCATATGGTGAGGGATACATCTCGAACTCCTACAGACACCGTAGCTTCTCTAACAACCTATTATTAGACTCCAACTACTCCTACTTAGTATGGGTATGGAACTACACCAAGCCATCTAACAGCTATGCACTAGATTACCAACGCACTATTATCCCTATCGATCTGGATAAGATGATCCCTATGATACTATTGGGACTAGTACTGCTACCTATCCTCATGTAGACTATGCGTCTCGATAAAGAACTGCAACTATAACTACTGGCCGGGCGTATCCATCTCGCACTTGGGCAACCAGAACACCCTTTTATATCTCTTTTTATTGCTCATTACTCCACACCGATACAACTTAGCTTTGCCCTTAGTATTCTATTTACAGGCAGGGAACACATCACAGAGCCCAAAAACCCATGAATTAGACAGGCATCCCTATCAGTAACAATCACCCACAATGTTTACCATGTGTTTCCATCCATAAAACCACACGATCAGCAATTCCATCATTCCAACACCGGATCAGACACCAAGCATAAACACTTTCTGAAATCCAGCTAAAGGGATAGAGTACCTAACACACCCTAAACTCGGTGGAAACTAGTCTGATGGTTCTTAGACAACTGGTTATTAATAAGCTATTGTCCCACAGAGTGCATCTTCTACTGGTCCTATATCATATGCTGAAACTGGTCATGCTCCTCCTGTATATGCTGGTGGTTCAATAGGGGACAGACTATGCATCTACTCCTCCTTATTAAGCTATTACTTTCTATGCTACTGCTCCTAGATCTTAGACTTTCTATTGGTTGTGGGTAATTCCTAAGCAAGTAATTGGAGAGGTAATAAGAGGGGTATTAGGTGAAGAGTGTGATAGAAATCTATAGGTAAGGGTGGGTATTTTCATTCCTGCTATTTTTCATCTGGGTGGGCTAAAAAGAATAGAGAAAACACAGGTAGGTCAGGTTATCCCTCTCCCCCTGGTCGAGAGTTCGCTTACTCACCCTCATATTCCCCTCAAAGAGCGAGCTATAAGGTCAGGAAGGAAGGTAAGGGACGGAGTCACTCACTATTCATATGGTGAGGGTGCGTAAGCACACTCGACTGTCCAGGACCCTTTAGGGGGCTCGACTGATAAGGATGCGCAAGCAGGCTCGACTGTTAAGGATGCGCAAGCAGGCTCGACTGTTAAGGCCGCCATCACCTTTAGGTGCTCGACCAAAAGGGAGAGGCCGCCATCACCCTTTAGGGGGCTCGACTGATAAGGACCTTTAGGTGCTCGACCATAAGGACCTTTAGGTGCTCGACTGATAAGGACCCTTTAGGGGGCTCGACCATAAGCCCCCCACCAAATAAGTAAATTGAAGAGGATGCGTTAG
>Ga0115851_101336_pt1 | contig 11087 bp, 14 predicted proteins | sample InSIn2gowninarea_FD_83865 | JGI IMG/M metagenome (GOLD analysis project Ga0115851, IMG submission 83865)
AAATACAACTTGACATGAAACTCCCTAAATATAATATTCTTGAAAGGAGGTTCATTTTGATGCGTGATAATAGTGGTTTGAGATACTTATTTGACCAACCTAATCTAAATGCTAGGAAAGCTAGATGGTTAGCAACTCTCTGTGATTTTGACTTCGAGATCAGGTATTAAGGGTAAGGAGGACATGCTTTCAAATGCTCTTAGTAGAAAAGTACATGTACATCACATTGCAGCTATGAGTTCATATGGTATAGATTTACAGGAGCGAAACTTGCAGGCAGGAAAATATGATGAAATGTACCAAAATATTAAGCACAAGTTACAACATCAGAGTACAAGTGATGAGGATGTGGATTATCATCTTACGGAAGATGGTTTGGTGAGATTTAAGGAGAGGATCTATGTGCCAGACAACAATGAGCTCAAGAATATTATATTTAGGGAGTTTCATGTCAAGTTGTATTTAGGTAACTTGGAATAAAATAAAACTTTGACAGTTTTTAAGAAGTTCTATTATTGGACGAATCTGAAGAAATATGTGGTTGAGTTCGTCATTAGATGTTTGGATTGTCAACAGATGAAAGTAGAGTGCAAGAATATAGGTAGTTTATTGTAGCCTATTCTGATCCCAGAGTTGAAATGGGAGGTCATTTCCATGGATTTTGATGCAGGAGAATTCAACCCAAGAGAAAATCATTGTAATTAAGTAGACATAGGGGGTCATGTATCTTTAGAGAAGTAGTTTCCTAAGTCTCAATTTAGTGTAATAATTAGGCTTTAAGTAAATTAATTAGATAATGAGAAGAAGTGGTAAATACTCTCGAATTGAAGGAGGACCTGAGTGGTGAATAAATGACAAGAGTCAGAAGTCAAATAGGACTCTTAGAACAATTCCATGATTCAAGGAACTAAGGAGAGCTTTTAGGAATTAATTGAAGTAGAAGTGGATAGAGGATTTAGGAGTCAATTCAGTAGATTTAGGAGTCGAACCATGATTAGTTCAACGAAACTTTCTGGTATAAATGTAAGCCTATGGGAAGAGGTCAGAAGGAGGCCATGAGATTGAAGAATAGGCCTATGCAAGATAGAGAAGTCTCTAATGTAATCAACTATTTATATGTTTATATACAGAGGAATTCAATTTTGAGTGTGCAAATGTGTGAATCAATTGCTTTATGCTTGATTACTATGTGAACTCATAGGTTCTATAACAGAGGTTGCAGGTAGAGTCGAGGCAGACTACAGAGGAGAAGAACAAGCCAGAGGTTCATAATGGATCCTTGAATCCATGCGAAATATTAAGTAAAGTCCAGAGTCAGTGATAAAAATCATAGAATTCAAGCTCAAAAGGGAGTCGCAGCGGAACAACGAAGGAGAAAGAACCTTTGAAGAAACTTGAAATATCGAGGAAATATTGAAGAACTGGCGTAAAAAAAAGTAAAGAAGTGGATGAAGGAGTGAAGATTGATGCTCGCAATCGTTGGATCTTGAAGATCGACGGCGAGGATCCAATCATAGAGGAGGCAGATAGATATCAGATCGGTGTTTTGCAACAGTGAAAGTGGATTTCGGGTGGCCTCAAAACCATAAGTGGTATTGAAGGATGAGTGCCGATTCCACTCATCAAATGACGCGTGGCAGCGAGAGGAGATAGGAAACCACTTTATCGGGTGGTTAATCCTCACGCTTATTATCTATCTGATATCAATGACAGCTGTCAGATCTATTGGGTGTAGATCAACGATGGAAGATTAGTATGCAAGTTGTTTTATTAGAGCAAGATCTCAACCGTTGGATCGAACGCCATATCAACGGCCAAGATTTAATCACAAATCGCATTAAACAGACGTCAACAGATGGTGGAATGTTGTAATGTCAATATTCAATTACGCGATATCGCCAATAGCCAATAAGTGGAGATTGGAGATTGGGGTATCGAAGAATGGATATTGGCGTAGCGGAAAGGCAATGGACTAAGAGGCAGACCCAATGATAGTTATAGGTGTGGGCTTTTAATATTTGAATTCCAGCTTTGTGTTCTGGCGGGGTTTTCCTTTGTTTTGTGTATGTTTTGTTTGTAAATGGGATAGTAAAGAATTAAGCACCAATAGTGTATTCCAGGAAGTGATAGTCACATATTGGAAGGAAAGGGGTGATGAGACACATGTATGTATGACCCATGAAGGGAGTAATGCCCGATTGTGATAAAGGTAGCCTCGAGGAATGTGCAGAAGCTATATAAAGGTGGAGAAAGGTATGTTTAGGCGTATATTTCCTTTGTAAAAGGTTTTATAAGGAAAATAGCACCGATGAGGGTTTTATATGTTAAAACCATATGTAACCAAAGTTAAGAGGGAAAAGGTTATATATGCAGACTTAAGGAGTTTTAAAAGTCTCGATAGAAGGTTTAGAGTGGGGTGATTAATTTATGATTATAAAGGAAAAGGTGTGTTAATGTGTGGACTTTGGTAAGTGTATGAATCATTCCGCATAAGTATAAAAGAGGGCCTTAACCATTTATGGTGGAAGATTTGACTCCTTTGGGAGTTAAATACCTGGGAAATATGTGTGGATGCATTTTACATGCACACTGTGGGTATAAGCGGGGGTAACCCTGTGTCATTTGGTATCAGAGTAGATTTGTAATCAGAGCAGGCTGTAATTAAAACCGTTGGGGTTAAACATAACAGAGAAATTCTATGTGAAAGAATTAAAAGCAGAGTTATGTGTTAAGGTGTTTATGCAGGAAAGGAAGGATCAGATTCTAATATGATAGAAGGAAGACACACAGGGATGATGTGTAGTAGAATTTGCAGATGCAAGAGATAGCAGACAATCCATCCAAGGCACAGGTGGAGTGGTGAAACAAGATCATGCTAAGATCTTGAAGGTGAGGTAATATGTTCTGTTTTAAATTTAAAATGTGTGTTTATATACTAATGCACAGGTGATTGCAAGAGAACCTGTAAGAGGAGAACCAAATGTGTTCTTGAAGACAAAGTAAGGGAAACATTATGAAGGAAAGTGTCGTTGAACTTGAAGAATCCAACAAGAGGTTGGACAAAGAGGGAGGACAGTTGAAGTGTTCTCAAAAGATTACAGAAGCCTAGAAGGAGCAAAGGTGTTGCTCAAGATGAGGTTCCAAATAGAGGACCTGTGCTTACCAAAAGATTGAGTGAGGAGAGCTTAGTGAAGTAAGATTGTAGCGAGGAGGACTAGTTGTTGCAGAGGCTTGTTGCAGAGGAGTGAGAAGGTCATGAAGAAAGAGGAGAAGCAGATGATTATTGATAGTCATAGCAAAGGTTTAGAAAGAAGCCACAACAGAGGATATGAGAAGAAGAATGCCAAAGTATATGGCAAGAGACTGAGTCAAGAGGAGATTGACAAGGAGTTGGTTGAGATGAGAAAATAACTTGATGCATTAACAAGGCAGCTAGAAGAAAACCAGAGACAAGGTTGGGTATTAAGGAGGAATCTGGTGGAGTGGCATGAGATGTAGAGAAGGCTACAACAAAATAAAGTATAGTGGTTGAGGGAAAAACTCAAGGAAGTTGAGTTGGAAATGGAAAGAGTACATTTGTGAACCAGAACAGGGAGAAATTATGGGAGAAAGTGAAGACTACACTAAAGCGAAAGAATGGAGATCAAGTGAAGATCTCATGGACTATTGGGATAGTTCAGAACAACATGAGGAGATGTTGACTAAAGATGAAGAGCTGATGTATAAGGCCATGAAGCCTTATGTTTTTTAACCTAATAGTTTTGGTGTGCTTGCAGGATGCATAGGAGAGGATAGATAGTCTTGTGAAGCTGTCGAAAACATGGAGGATATCTTACAGAAGATGAATATTCTAAAAATAAGTTGAATAGAGCTCTTGAACTGATGAATGAGGAGCAATGTGTTTTAGGGAATAAAAGGTACTCTAGAGCAGTAGAGTATAATGAAGAATATCTCTCAACGGAGGAAAGTATTGAATTGATACAGCAGAAAGAACTCATTGGAAAATTAATAATTGAGGTTGTTACAAGACAAGAACCATTCCTTGTGAAGGAAGGAGATAAAGTTGACCCTGAAGAGTTGAATCATGTAAAAGACTCGAAGTAGAAAGGAAATTTGATGACTGAAGAGTCGATTAAGACACCAGGTCTTATGGTTTTAAAATTAATAATTTGTGGATGATTGCAGGTACATCACAGGAGGATGAACAAGATTTAGCATTTTTCAGAGAGAAGGAGCATAATTTGAAATCTGTTCAGATCAAGACTGAGATGGCAAGATCTTAGAATTAGAAGGAGATAGAAGAATCATCTGGGAGTAAGAAGCAGAATGATAGAACTATCATAGAGGAGGAAGATGGCAATCTTATTTCAATGGAGACTGAAGAAATGTTGTCCCAAAGAAATGATCCAATGAATGTCATTTGGGAAGGACAGAGATTGTTTAAAGATGATATGGAGGTTCTTAAAGAACAAGAGGGTAAGGATGAAAGGGAGGAAAAAAGAATCAAACAATTTCAAGGAAGAATTAACAAGTAATAAGCTAAGGAAGAAGAAGTTCAGTACTATGAACAAAAGCAAAGAAATATCATTGAAGAAGATGGTATTGAGAAAAGACTAGCTGATAGTCTCATGAATTATGTTGAGAATTCAAAACAACATACTCATGTGCTGACAGAGGTGAAAGAAACATAGCAGGAAACTAAGTTGTTGCCAAAGGAAAATAAGGCACTGAAGCCTTGTGTTTTTTATTTTAACAAGTGTTTTGTGAATGCACATTTAGTTGTAGATGCTAGAGGAAATTTGGCACAGATGAGCAGCCAAATAAAGATGAAAGAAGAGGATTCTATGGAAAAATTTAATCCATGGAATAGAAAAGTTCAATTGCTGGAGAGAATGCTGGAAAGTCAAAATTCAATGCAGAAGTTAGATGTTGCAGAGGGAGATATCCTTAAACATATTCAGGAAGTTTGGGTGGAAGCAATGTCTACAGTGGTACATAGAGCAGTAACTATGGAAATATCTACAATGATAGCCAGAGCAAGGATAATGTCTACAATAATAGCAAGAGTAAAAGTAGAAGAAGAAGAACAGCAAATTAAAGAATTAGTGGAAAACAACAGCAACCTGAAGCAATGTGAAAGAGGAAGAACTAAATGGCAAAGTATGGACCAGTCCAAGAATATGCTAGAAACAAAGATTGAAGAGATGTGGCAACTGATGATAAAGCATTCCATATGGAGGAAAATGGTAGCATCAATAAGAAAGATTAATCAGAACTTGAACCTAATTGACAAGAAGAAGAGGATGGAGAAGAAGACAACAAAAGTACATCAACAACAAAGGAGAAAAGCATTGGATAGTTACAAAACAAAGTATGGGATCCAGGAAGACAAAGATCAGAAGACACATGATCAGGAGATCATGGATATTTTCTACTTTAGGAGTCTGATGCAGAAGCATTCAACCCAAGAGAAAATCATTGTAATTAAGTAGACATAGGGGGTCATATATCTTTAGATAAGTAGTTCCCTAAGTCTCAAGTTAACGTAATAATTAGGATTTAAGTGAATTAATTAGATAATGAGAAGAAGTGGTAAATACTCTCGAATTAAATGAGAACCCAAGTGGTGAATAAATGAAAAGACTAAGAAGTCAAATAGGACTCTTAGAATAGTTCCATGATTTGACGAACTAAGGAGAGATTTTAGGAATTAATTGAAGTAGAAGTGGACAGAGGATTTAGGAGTCAAACTAGGATTACTTAAACGAACCTTTCTAGTATAAATGTAAGCTTAGGGAAAAGCTTAGAAGGAGGCCACAATATTGAAGAATAGGCCTATGCGAGACAGAGAAGTCTCTAATGTAATCAACTATTTATATGTTTATATACAGAGGAATCCGATTTTGAGTGTGCAAATGTGTGAATCGAGTGCTTTATGATTGATTACTATGTGAAATCATAGGTTCTGTAACAAAGGTTGTAGGCAGAGTCGAGGCAGAGTACAAAGGAGAAGAACAAGCTAGAGGTTTGTAAAGGATATCTGAATCCATGTGAAATATTAAGCAAAGTTCAGAGTTAGTGATAAAAATCACAGAAGTCAAGCTTAGAAGGGAGTCGCAGTGGAACAATGAAGGGGGAAGAACCTTTGAAGAAACCTGAAATATCGAGGAAATATTGAAGAATTTTCATAAAACCAAATTAAAGAATTGGATGAAGGAGTGAAGATTGACACTTAACAACTGTTGGATCTTGAAGATCGACAGTCAAGATCCAATTGCAAAGGAGGCGGAGAAATATCATATCGGTGATTTTGTAACAGTGAAAGTGGATTTCAGGTTGCCTCAAAATCGTAAGCGGTATTGAAGGATGAGTGTTGATTCCACTCATCAAATGACACATGGTAGCGAGAGGAGAGAGGAAACCACTTTATTGGGTGGTTAATCCTCACGATTGTTATCTATCTGATATCAATGACAGCCATCAGATATGTTGGGTGTAGATCAATGATGGAAGATTAGTATGCAAGTTGTTTGATCAGAGGAAGATCTTGACCTTTGGATCAAACACCAAATTAATGGCCAAGATTTAATTGCAATTTGCATTGGATAGATGTCAAGGGACGGTGGAATGTTTTAATGTCAAAATTCGATTACACAATATCATTGATAGTTGATAAGCTGAGATTGAAGATTAGGGTATCGGAGAATGGATATCGGTGCAGCGGAAAGGCAATGGGCTAAGACATGGACCCAACGATAGTTATAGGTGTGGGCTTTTAATATTTGAAGTCCAGCTTTGTGTTCCAGTGAGGTTTTCCTTTATTTTATGTATGTTTCCTTTGTAAACGAGATAGTAAAGAATTAAGCGCCAATAGTGTATTACGGGAAGTGATAGTCCCATATTGGAAGGAAAGGGGTGATGAGACACATGTATGTATGACCCGCTAAGGGAGCGATGCCTGATTTTGATAAAGGTAGCCTCATGGAATGTGCAGAAGTCATATAAAGGTAGAGAAAGGTATGTTTAGGTGTATATTTCCTTTGTAAAATGTTTTATAAGGAAAATAGCGTCGATGAGGGTTTTATGTGTTCAAACCATATGTAACCAAAGTTAAGAGGGAAAAGGTTATATATGCGGACTTAAGGAGTTTTAAAAGTCTAGATAGAAGGTTTAGAGTGGGGTCATTAATTTCTGGCTATAAAGGAAAAGGTGCATTAATGTGTAGACTTTGGTAAGTCTATGAATAATTACGCATAAGTATAAAAGAGGGCCTTAACCATTTATGGTGGAATATTTGACTCCTTTGAGAGTTAAATACCTAGGATAGATGTGTGGATGCATTTTACATGCATACTGTGGGTATAAACAGGGGTAACCCTACGGCAAATTTCATTACAGGTTTGTCGAGGGCATCTAGACAATGTGATTCCATTATGGTTATGCTGAACTCGAGGAGGAGGTGCCCATTAAACAACCAGAGGGATTTGTGTCACACAATAGAGAAAGCCATGTGTGAAAGTTGAAGAGATATTTATATGGACTCAATAAGGCTCCCAAGGCATGGCATGAGCACATTGAAATATACTTGTAGGACATGGGATCTGTGAAGAGTGAGACAAACATAAACCTTTACTACCTAGTGGTTGGAGATGAGGTGCTCATTCTTATCGTGTATTTTGACAACTTATTTCTTACAGGTTCACTGGGGCTCATAGAGGAGTTCAAGGGGAACCTTGCAGCTAAGTTCAAGATGAAGGATATGGGGCTCATGCACTATTTTCTAGGCATAGAGGTGTTATGTTCCTATACCAATAGGTGTCATAATTTATGATTGAATTAGTTTATATCTGTAATATGTACATACCTTTTCTTTTTGCAAATGTTTTCCATACTCAAAGAATTAAAAAATTAAAAAATGTAAAGAGGGTATGCCTTAAGAGAAAAATTAAAGGGAAAAAAATAAGGAAAAGGTCGAAAAAAATATGAAAAATGAACCCCAAAAAAGAAAAAAGATAATGAATGTGTGCAAGTCCAAATGCCACTGTTATTTTACTTTTTACAATAATGATTGTGTGCAAATTGTTGTATGAAGCAATCCATGGTAACCGAATAGTTTAATCTTGGTTATTCCATGTTTTGAATTTCATGCTTAGGGGTAGAGAATGAAATCTAACCAAACTGTTTAATCTTGGCAGATAAATAGATAAGTAGAGTGAATAAAACGAGCTCAACAATGTAATCTAGACCCTTGGATGTAATAAGGATAGACTTAGATAGATTTTTTATTGTAAAAGAAAAGAAAATTTTGATAAGGGTTTTCCAATTTAAGTGCACCCTAATAAAGAGTAGAAAAAATGGTAGGATGTGTAGATGGGTAAGTAGTTGGATGGTTCCAGAATATGATGAATGGTTGGTTAAAATCATATCATACGGTTCATCATCAAGTTACTAAAGAATGGATGATAATGGATAAGTTACAAAAAGTTAAATGGTTAATTTCCTCATTCATTTTACCCATTATTTTACTAATTCCCCATAAGTAAGTCCAAAGGTACCTAAAACCTTAAGTTAAAGGGCCTTAGAGAATTTCTCTGACTTTTGGAGGGACCAAACTGTCGGCCCAATAACTTATGAGGTCTAGGTACTAAAACCCCCTCATCAACATTCACCCCCTCCATCATTTGCTCATTTTCCCTAAAAACCCCCTTTTCCTTGTTGGAAATAACACTGAGAGCGGGGGGGTGAATCAGCATTAGAAGTCAATAAAATTTCTTTTCACAATCAGATTTGTATACGCTACTTGAGCTAATGAAACTTGCATATATATGCAATTGTTGTTAAGAAAACTAGCGTATATCCTGTAGACTTATAATTTAGTTAATTCATCAGATGTTGATCTTTAATATGTGCATCAAAACCATATGATAGTAACTAAGTATAGTAAAAACAGAGTAGACAATCATGCACAAGAACACAAGATATAAGGTGGAAACCCAATGTGGGTGAAAACCACCTACTGCAATACGTCTCTATCTTCTTTTAATAAGAAACTTCTTTTTACAATATTTTTGTATTGGTGCAGTCTTATACCAGTATGTAGGCTTCTACCTACAAAAGGCTACAACCTTTTCTCATTCTCCAACTTCTCTTGGAAGGGAGCTACAACCCCCTTAGCTCTTGTACTAGCTGATGTACTAGTACGGAGGTGCTGACCTACAGGAGGCTACAACCTTCTCTATTCTTCCAAGGACCATGTTTCATAAATTTTCATACTGAATCCATCAATAACATCAATCAAACATCAAACATATTTGCATCAACCAATCTCCTTTGTACCAACCAAAACTAAATCAAACAATCACTTTTTTGAAAGCTATAACCAGAACACAGTAATAGTAACTAGAACCCAAGCCAGAACACAGAAGACTGCAACAACAAACAGAAGTAGCTAAAACATATTTTGTGAGGAGTACACTACTTCAATGTCTCAAACTTGCATGGATATGCACTTTTCTCAAGACAAACCTGCATATACACTATTTTGAAATGTCGAACTAGCGTGTATACATGCCTTTGCTATAGTGAACTTGCGTACAAATCTGTAAAAGATAATTTAACCTTTACAACTATTCAGACATCGGTTATACCTAGATCATTAGATTTACAAATTATGACATGCACCAATTATTCAGATAAAAGATCAAAACCACACAAAGATACTTCTCTTCAAGCCTTAAGATCTTGACCCATCAATAGAACTTATCCTTCTTCAAGCACTTAGGTTCCTCCTTGATTCAGATCCAGCTATGCACCATAACCCCATGACCAGTATTCTAGATCTAGCTCTTCATTAGATATTCAATTTCTTGAGTACATTTTCCTAATGATCTCCTCCTCCTTTTATCATATTATGCCTTATACAATACCATGGTCCAAAACCACTTAGACTCAATACGTTGGACCAAATACCTGGGGTCAACACTTCGGAAAAGATACGTTGGACCAATACCATGGGTCAAAATACCATGGTCTAAATACCATGAACCAAAACCAAATTCTCCAACATGTATGCACCTTTCCTTATGTGAAAGTGTGTGTATACGCATACATGCCTTTTGATTGGCAAAACCGCGTGTATACGCGGCTTGATCAAGGGCAACTTGCGTATATCTATTTTTCCTTCATTCTGAGAGCCTGAACTATGATCTGTCATCTAAGTGAGTTGCCATCAAGGACAACACCTGTGTCATAGTCCCAAATGTGTGTCTTAATGCCAACAATCTCCCCCTTTGGACTTGATGGCAACCCCAAGTCACTCTCCCCTTTTGTCATCAAGAACAAAGGGTTATGCTCATCCTGAGTACATGCTGAATTCTCTGATATGTTGAAGCATGTTGTTCATGCTCCCCCTGACTGTAAGAAAGGTCTACAAAAAGATGTTCTACAATAAGAACTAGACTGAGCTATACATCATAAATGACCTTCCTATCACCAATGACTCATACACACATCCATCTCCCAACCATGTGGGGATATACCAAGATTGACTCATCCACCCAACCAAGTGGGGATACACCAAAAGATTATACATGATAAGACAAGAATATTACATCATCCATCCCGGGCATAGTGGGGAAACAAAATAGGTTGTTACATGACCTTGATAATAAAAGATATACATGGCATAGAGACAAAATATCTAAAACAATATAGTTATCAACAACTATCATCAGCAGCATCTATCAATCACCATCAACAACCATGATCTCCCTCTGCACCTGAATAAAAAACAACTATGAAAATGTACCAAGATATTCTAAGATAATGCCAACAATGCATTATTAGAAGTATATGCTCCCCCTGAACGTGTGCCAGATGGTCTCTGTCAGGCCCATATCAGACTCTTTTCATCTTGAGTCTAGCCCACTATTTTTCTTCAAACCAACATATACGTGACTATATCCATAGCAACCAGCATATGTACGCAGATATGCTTCATGAAACTCACGTACACCCAATTTTCTATGAATTAGATAGGTTTCAAAAACAATATGATGCATCAACTACTCCCAGCTTTTGTCTGAGAT
>Ga0115851_101907_pt1 | contig 11082 bp, 13 predicted proteins | sample InSIn2gowninarea_FD_83865 | JGI IMG/M metagenome (GOLD analysis project Ga0115851, IMG submission 83865)
CTATAATGATGTATGTTGATTATGTTTATATTTTAGTTTAGATGACAGGATACACTTGCAGGAAGAAGAAGATCAAGATGACTAACAAAATGGTGGAATGTAGTTCATGAGACTCTCCTCCATCATCATATGGAATTTTACTGTACTCAGAGAGACACGCGCTTGTATACACCTTTCGAGAACTTTTTTCTAAATTTTTCAGCCCTTCAAGAAATGAATCCCCATATGGAGTAAAGTCATCCATGTAAATTTCAACGCTGTCATCTACCAAATCGGAGAAGATCCCAAAAATTTCCCTTTGGAACATTGCAGGAGCATTACACAGGCCAAAAGGAAGGACCCAGTATGTGAATGTTCCCCAAGGGCATCTGAAAGTGGTTTTGTCCTGATCTTCATGAACTATCTGGATCTGGTTATACCCACTAAACCCATCTAGAAAAGAGAAAAAACTTTTTTCCAACCAATGTGTCCAAAACTTGATCAATAAATGGCAAAGGAAAATGATCTTTCTGCGTTGCCTTACTTAATTCTCGAAAATCCTCACATATCTGTCATTTACCATTTTTCTTGGGGACCACTACTAATGGGGAGACCCATTGGCTATCTGAGATGGGGTAAATAAAACCTACGTCCAGTAATTTCTGAAGCTCTTCTTTCACAACATTTTTCAATGCAGGGTTCATTCTTCTCTGAGGTTGTCTCACAAGATGACAATCTTCCTTAATGTATATGTGATGGGTACATAAATCAGCAGGAATCCCCTTCATGTCTGAATAATCCCAGACGAATGCTTCTTTATGTTTCCGAAGGATATCTACAAGTTTCTTCTTCTGGGATTCTGACAGGTTTGGATTAATATTCAGGGTTTTTCCTAGTTCTAATTCCACTGGCACACTTTCAAGGGGTGCATCAACAGGTAGCTCCTCTGATCCTTCTGCTGTTTCAATAGTTTCCTAAGTCTCACAGCTTAGGATAGATTCTAGGACTTATTGATTACTTATTGATTTGGCTTTGAAATGGAGCAAGGATCATCCATAAAGGAGGTGATTACATCATCTTCCGATTCCATTTTCAACTGAAGGGCCTGTCCAATAGTGAGGACTGGTCTCAATTCCTCATTTTCCGTTTCGGGCTCTTCCCTAGATTAAATTTTCTTGCCACTTGTTGGTTTTATGGATGGGTTTGGTTCTCTAGGTCGGTATAACAATAAGTTCTTAGTGTTGTGCCCATTTTAAATAACCATGTGCCCTGAACGGCACCCAATGTAAGCATCTGCAGTAGCTAGCCATGGTCTACCCAAAATCAAAGGATGGTTGCCCACCGAAGATTGCATATGTAAAACCAGGAAATATATGGGATAGTGCCATGAATCCACTGAAATTGTTACATATTCCAACTTCCCTACAGGTTTGACTGTAGATCGGTCTACTAATTCCAATACTAAAGGTGTATGTTTCAAGTTACAAAGACCTAATGCATGCATGATTTCAGTGGTGATAACATTGATGGCAGCACCCAGGTCTACTAGCACATTCGAAATCTCTACCCCATTAATTTGTACTGTCAGAATTGGGTTCCCTAGATCTCCATACTTTTCAAGCATTGACTTTCCCGTCATGAAATATGATAATTTTCCCATAACATGAATGGTAAGGAGGTCTTTGGATTTCTTCATAGGTTTCTTTGAGCAATATTACCTAAGAGTCTTTGCATATATTGGCACATCCTTCATAGCTTGTAACAAGAAAATTTTAACAAATAAGTTCTGCGATTCTCCTAATAAATCAAATTTACTCAAAATTAATCTCTCTAGGTAAGGTGGTTCAGATTGATGTTGTTTTACAGGAGGCGCCTGGTTTCTATCAGTTTTTTTTGGCTCTTTATTAATTGGTTCTGATTCCTTACCTTCACTATCAAGTTGTTCAATGATAACTGGAGGAGGTTGAACATTAATTGTCTACCCTGATCATAGATTCATTTCATACAACTCTGCAATGGAAATTCTATATGAAGGTAGGTTAAGAACATCAGCTTGATGAGCTCCCTTATTATTAGGATTCAGGTTAGGTTGGATTGGAAGCTGAGGATGGGCAAGCTGATTACCAGGACGCACATTAAAGGGCAGTTGGATTTGCTGTTGTGGCATCGGCTAAGGAAACTGCCCAAGAGGGGATCCTCGCCAAGTTGAAGCCCATGGGGAGCTCGAACTGGCTTGAGGGTTCCACTGCTGCCAAGGTGGAAAATGGTATTGCGGCCACATGGAAGGATAGGGCATGAACTGAGGATTCATCTTAAAATTATTGAAACACTAAGATGGATCTGAGTACATACCTTGATTTCCCATCGATGGTTGAGGCTGCCATGGCTTTTTAGACCCTGTGAGGTACAATTGCTACGTGTCTTCCCCCGTCCCTTGAAATAATGCTTTCAGGCCTGGCAAGGAGGGGCATGAGCTTGTTGCATGATTTAGCTCACAGATTGCACATTCCTCTATGGAGTTTAGTGGACATTCCCTCTCTGGGTGCTTCTTTCTACACTTCGGGAAAAATATCGCCATGGTCCTATCCAATTCCAACAACTTTTGTTTTACTTGCAGAGTATCCATTTGTACCAACAGAGTGCTGAGGATATCTGTCCTCAAGTTGTCTAGCAGTTTTCTAATTTCTGCCTTCGTAACACCCCCACCAGACCCCTTTGTTGAGCGAATCCCTTGTCTGTTTCTTGCAAGCCCCCTCAAGCACTGAATGCATAGTTCGCAGATAACTTTGAAGCTTTCCTTAGAGATGTATCCCTTTCCTACAATGTTCAATAGTTCCATCGCGTCCTCACGGAAAGATCGAAGGAGGATAATTTTTAAAATTTCCTTATCTAGGTTAGAGTGACCTGACCTCTGTAAGGTGTACTTGAATTGTTCCACACAATATTCCAAGCTCTCGTCTTCTTTTTGTGTGAACTTGAAAATTTCCTCCTTGATGTTCCGATATTTGCAGTAATCCTGGTATTTTTCCAGAAAAGTTGTTTGCATACCATCCCATGTGGAAATAGAGCTTCCTCTAAGGCCCATGAACCATCGCAGAGCCATTCCTTTTAATGTAGAAGGGAAATTTTTTAACTTCTGGGCATCCATCATGTAGTCACACCCCCGACACACTATGTCAAACTCGAATAAAAATGTGTCAGGGTCTTCTGAAACGAGCCCATGAAAGCTTGGTAAGGATGCTAATGGAATAGGCTTTGTGGGCACACTATCTCCCAAATCCCCGATCGGAAAATTGATGGTGGAGGTTGTGGGAGCCATAAATATCTTCCAATAACTGCTAGGAATTCAATAGGCTCTGTGGAAGATGGCTAAGGATTCCTTACCACTCGGACTCGATTTACTTTAGCAGCACTTCCCTGGTCTCTTGGTGATGCAAGCACCCCTTCATTTCCTTCTCCTATGTCCTGATGGCTTGATCCCTCAGCTACAACCTCCTTTCCCTTACTGGAGTGGTTTTACCCTGTTGATGTTTTGCTTGTGACCTCTTCTCCTTCTATCACTAGTGTAAGGTTTCCCTCATCAGGTATACTGCTAGATGATTCCTCAACTGCTGGAGGGACCTGTTGTGTTGAATCAACAAAGAATGTTGTAGACAACACTAGTTGATCTACTGATTATCCCTTGGACTTCACTCTTCGTGCCCCTGGTCTCACGGTTGTGCGGGAGCATGCTTCTGATTCAACCTTTGCTATAATTTGTTGGATATAGGTCTTTCTTCCCAGACTGGTCCTCCCCTCTTTGGGGCTCTCCCCTGCCCCTCTTATTTGGTTCTTTGTTCATACAAATGTTGGTATGATGGAAGGTATTGGTATCAACCTACAATGCTTTAGTCTTGAAGTAAGGTGTCAAAAGGCCATTCCTTCCCCAAGACGAAAGAACTTACCAAAAAGAAAGACAACTAAAAAAAACAAGAATCTAGGGTTCAGGGACCCAGAGCAGGGCGTCAAAGGACTCCTCCCTCCCCAGGACAAGAACCAAGAACAACACACACCTCGAGAAGGCCTAATACTTCCAGATCTGAAGTAGGGCATCAAAAGACTCCTCCCTCCCTAGGGTAAAAGCTAGGGTTCCTGAAAAAATACACAAGGGTTTGAAAGAAATAAATCTAACTCAAGGCCTGGAGTAGGGCGTAAAAAGACTCCTCCCTCCCCAGGACAAGAGAGTGAACCAAATCAAAAAAAAAAAACAAGCGAAAAGGACACCTACACTCAGGACCTGAAGCAGAGTGAGAAAACTCGTTCTCTCCCCAGGACGAGAGATTGACCCTTTGGTTGGTCTAGATCATTGTCTTGCACCTTGTTAGCCTCCCCGGAAACGGCGCCAAAATGTTGGGGTATAGGTATGAACGATTTATTCACCCTATTCCTACATTAATTTATCAATCCGGGTGCGTATCCTTTCAAGGAAATGCGCAAGGTATATGCAGGGGCAAAAGCACAATCCGTTCCGACCAAGGGTTCGTGATTAAGATTCAAAACATTACTGTAAGATTAAACTAAATACAGAACTCCAGAAAAGTGATTACAAGAATTAAAGAACTGTAACAGCGAGCATAAACTAATAAATAACACACACAAAAGGACGCAGCACCTGATCAGAAGAGCGGGCCCAACTCTCTGATCAGGGCTGCGTTAGTCACAGCGAAGATTAGAACAACAAAATAGATGATACTTTATTAATCTGAAAAGGGTTATTACAATATCGATGGGGGCATCCCCATTTACAGGAACAACCTGTCTTTTATACACAACACGGGAGAACAACATTTTTCCCCAAAACATGGTAACCCTATATCCAGAAATGTACATTTGTTGGAACGGCACCAACACCAGATAGACCAGATTAGCAAGAGGTCCAAGAATGGTTCAGGGATCTGCGACTCCAGCTGCATGGCCTCCTTATGGCTAGTCGTTGCTGTGAATCACGGTTCTGTTGCAAGATGTTGAAGCATTGGTTCCTATTCTCCAGAAGTTGTGGTCAAATGTACATTTTAGTGCTGCGAATAGGCAAAACCCCGCGACTTTACTTCATTAATAAAATATTCCAATAGACAAGACAGGGGTATTTACCTTGTATATTTAGAATAGTAAACATGGGTAAATAAGTGCAAAAGGTCAAAAAGGGTGATGGAAATGCAACAGAAAGATAGCCCGATTTGGTGCCCAACACATATGCAACCCTATTCTTTTTTCTATTAATGTACCTAATCTCAAAGTCAAACTCATTGATCGTGGCCAATCATTTAGCTTGCCTAACATTCAGATTCGTTGGTGAAATAAATATCTCATCCCACTGTGATCACTCATCAAGATGAAACATCTACCAAGAAGATAGTGCCTCCACATATTCAAAGCATGGATTGTCATTGTCAACTCAAGATCATGTGTCACATAGTTATACTCGTGCTCATTTAGTTTCCTTGACTCGTAACGTACGAACTATCCCTCCTACATGAGGACTCCACCAAGTCCTCTCTTACAAGCATGTGTACACACCACAAACTCTTTATTCAGATTATTAATATTTAAAACTGAAGCATTTGTCAACAACTGTTTCAACTACTCAAAGCTAGTTGCACATTCCTTTTTCCATTCAAATTTCTTTCCTTTCCTCTCGAATGATGTAATATGATAGGAAATTCATGATAAGTTCTTGATAAACCTTTTGTAGTAACCTGCTAAACACATGAATGATCTAACCTCATCGACATTCCTAGGAGCTTCCCATTTCATAATAGCTATGATCTTTTCCGGATCCACTGTTATGCCTTCCTTGGAAACCACATGTCACAAGTAATGTAGCTTTATCTGAAAGAAACTTCATTTACTAATCTTATTCATCTGAAAATGGGAGTATTTGAAAATGTGTGCAAGGTATCCATTTCCATTAAATTAAATGTGTGCAAAGTTTTCCATGTCTTGCTGATTAAACAAAGTGTTTTTGGTAGCTGTTTATGAGTTTATGTGTGAAGGAAAGTTAATTTAATTTTCTATTTAACATATTAAATCAGAAATACACAGCAAGATAACTTCAACATAACATGACACAAATGTTTGGTGAGCAGTTCACCCCTTCTGGGCTACGTCTGCTGGATCAAGCCTCCCAAAATGAGTTTGTCCTCTTGTATTATAATGCTCTCAAATGAAATACAAGTGTAAAAAGTACCTCAATAGGCAAATCTGAATGCAAATACAAATTCAAAAGACATGAAAAAGCTAAGAATGCCTTTTCAAAATCACTAAACAGTGAAAGATTACCCAATACAATGCCTTCTCCAAATGGCCCTGCAGGCTCTAAAAACTCTCTTGAAGCTTTTCGGGCTTTGAAAGTCTTCAAACAGATCTGAAACCTCTTCCAACAGGTTCAGAAGGTCAAAAATAACAGTGAATGATCTTTGGTTCACCTCAAACAGAGAGGTACAACTCAAAACAACGCCATTTCCCAAATGGCCCTGATGACTCAAAAAGCTTCCCTGAACCTAAAATGGCTATAGAACACCTCTACTACCTCTGGAACCTATCCCAATAGCTCTAGAATGATGAAAATAGCTGAAAATGACTATTGGTTCACTTCAAATGGTTAAGCATAGCCTAACACAACTCTAACTCCCTCTTGGCCCTAATGGCTCTCTTGGCTTCCCTGAAGCAAACGGGGCTGAAGATGAACTCCAATAGCTCTGCAACATATACCAATGGCTCCAAAATGATGAGAAGATATGAAAATAATAATAATAATAATAATAATAATAATAATAATAAATAATAAATAATAAATAATAAATAAAAATAAAAATAAAAATAAAATAAAATAAAAAATAAAAATTGTCCAAAAAGGTTCTCCCCTTCAAAAGTTATGACCACCTAAAGTTTTGTTCAGTTTCACCTAGAAAAGCTCCACCAAATTTGGTGAACTGGCAGTTAACTCCCACAAATTTGGCAACAGCGCCAAAAATGGCAGTCTTCGCCAAATGGACCATAACTGCCGGCTGGAAACGCGCGCATGTGACCAGAAAATTTCGGAAACCTTGACCGTCGGATAAGTTTAACCGTCGAGTTTGAGGCCTGTGGTCACCGCGCCAGGGTTATATTGTTAGGGGTTGGCCCTTTTTCCACCCAACCAATTGTTTGTTAAAACTTAAATATGATATTTGAACATCAAATGGTAAGAACCAAAGCGTGGGTGCGCTGGTCGGGCCTGTGGGCTGGCAGCCACCAACCCGGGGTCGATTCCTGCGAGCTCTATAATATCTTGCCAAAACAAACTTGCGTTCAAGGAGCCACGTGGTGGCCTCCGGGCAGGCCACGTGTCAGCTCTCGATTGGCCATCCAGAACAAAATATTCCCAAGAATATTTTGGTTCTCCTTTTATTTTTATTTTTTTATTCAAATTTTGCAAGTTATTGGGCATTTTCAAAATTCGATAGCTCCTCCATACGTGTCAGATTTAAGTGTCGTTTGTGGCAGTAGGATTGTATCAACGAGGCCTATCCGGTCACTCAGGTTGCAAGTGTTTTTGAACACTTTCAATTTTTGAGCCTTTTCCATGGCTTGAGCTCCTGATCCACTGTTATGCCTTCCTTGGAAACCACATGTCCCAAGTAATGTAGCTTTATCTGAAAGAAACTTCATTTACTAAGCTTAGCATACAACTAATGCTCTCTTAGCAATCCCAATATTGCTTCTAAGTGTTCAGCATGCTCTTTGTCATTCTTAGAATATATCAATATATCGTCAATGAATACAATAAAAGGCTTATCCAAATAAGGATGCAACACACTATTCATCAAGCACATGATAGTAGTTGGAGCATTAGTCAAACCAAAAGGAATTACAACAAACTCAAAATTCCCATATCTCATTCAGAAAGAAGTCTTGTAGATGTCATCCTCTTTAATGTGTACATGATGGTACCATGATCTCAAATCAATCTTCGATAACATTGTTGCTCCCTTCAATTAGTCAAACAAGTCATCGATCCTTGACAACGTTTACTTGTTCTTGATCATTATCTTGTTCAACTACCTGTAATCAATACATAACCTAAGAGTACCATCCTTCTTCTTCACAAACAACACTGGTGCACTCCATGGTGACACACTTGGCATTATCTATCCCTTATCAAGCATTTCCTTTAGCTACAACTTCAATTCCACTAACTCTGGAGTGCTCATCCTGTAAGGTTCTTCGATGTTGGGGTTGCCCCTGGTACCAACTCAATAGAAAATTCCACTCCCCTGTGAGGTGACAACTTTGAAATTTCTTCTGGGAATACATCCTGAAACTATTGTAGAACTGGGCACCTTTTCAAGACTTCTGCCTCCTCAACATCCTTACCTTTATCACTGGAATAATCACTGCAAATAACACACACCCTTTCCTGTGATTGTACTTTTCCTCTATTGTTGTAACATTCTAACTCATGTAGCCTTCTTCTTACCCTGTAAGGTTCTCTATTACCCATTGTCATCCAAGCACTCAATAGCCTTATCATAACAATCCACCTTAGTCCTATCAAGAGACAACCAATCCATTCCTAGAAGCATATCGTATGATCCCAATGGAAGTACATTCATATGCATTGGTATAGGCATACCATTCAAGTTAAATGCATAAGATCTTAGCCAATGATGAGCTCTTTTCTTTGTACCTGTATCTAATTGCCCTAACCAAGATTTTGCATGCACTTCTTTATTAAAACCACACTTATCCACCAGGTTAGGATTAACATAACTATAATTATATCCAGGTTCAATCAAAATAGAAACAAATTTATCACAAATCTTATGGTCCATCTCAATAATATATGTTTGGTGATCTTCCTGCATGTTATCCAATGTTGCATAGATCCGAGGAATGCTCTGTTCAACATCCCCAATTGTCTACGCTTCCTATGCAATGTAGATCTAAGGCCTACCACCCTGATACGATGAGTAATCCCTCTTGAGATGCTCTTTGCCACATATCCAACATTGCAATTGTCCCTTACCCTCACCTTTATTCTATTGCCCTCTAGGTTGTGACCCATGTCCCTTTCTAGCTACATTAAACTTCTTGTAAGGAACAACATTTTCTTTTTCACCTGCATCTTGTTGTCTTGTTTGCTTCAGTATAAATTTGCCTTTATCTTTGTATTCCCTTTCCAACCCCGTTGAGACTATGTCTTATGCTTCGATTGCTCATAATAGTGATTCAACTTTCCAATTACTTCTTCCAGTGACCAAGGCTCATCATACTCAATCTGATCTTTAAATGCTAATGGTAATCCACAAACAAATATATGAAATTTGGCCTTCTCATCCTTAAGATACGATACAGACCTCAACAACTCCAAGAACTTAGTCATGTACTCCTCATCTGTCATTGATCCCATCTTTAACTCATAGAACACCTTAGCTTTACTATCATAGTACCTCTCTAACAAATACTTCTTTCAAAAATATCATTTTGAACTCATGCCAACTTAACTCCTCTATCCTTATGTCTTTGAACTACTTCACATCTTCCTACCAGATGTCCACTTTCCGATTGAGGCTGAAAATAACTATCTCTCCCTTCATGTTCTTTTTGTAATCATGTAGCTCCAAAAATTTATTCATTCCAAGAAACCATGCCTTTTCATCCTCTAAATTCTTCAACTCTCTGTCAAATGTAGGTGGCTTGGCTTTCTTAAACTCGCCCGGAAAATATCCCATGTTATTCCTCCCATAAGGATGATAATGATGATGACCATGATACTTGTTTGAACCAGAACTATATTAAAACCCATGTCCATCACTTCTCCTATCTGGTGTTTCCAAAAAATTTCCATCCCTGACAATATCATCCCTATCTGACTTGTGTCCACCATGAGATATGCTACCATAGAATCCATTAGTCTTGTCCTCTTGTCCATGACTGAGCATAAGCAGTCCCTGTCTCTAAAAATCTGACAAACTCTGAAGGATAACGTCATTGATCTCTGCTAGTTTCTCCTATGCCTTGGAAAGTCTCTCTTGTGACTGAATGATTTTGTAATTATATTCTTTGAAACTTCTTATTTTTTCCTTAAAACTTGTCAAAGTATCTACTATATGAGGAGAGAATTCATCACCATGCTAATCATATGATCTGTAGGGAGAGTCTCATGAACTACATTCCACCATTTTGTTAGTCATCTTGATCTTCTTCTTCCTGCAAGTGTATCCTGTCATCTAAACTAAAATATAAACATAATCAACATACATCATTATAGTTCAGGGGATGATATCTCATCTACAAGATCAACCAGATTAACACGATACATGTATAATCATAATCATAACAATATATCAACATCATCTCAGTCATTATCCATTTACCATGCATGACAATACCAACTGCATACCATGACCTCATGCACAACAACCATGCCCATAACAATGTATGCATAACAACATATAGACATTGACATGCATAACGAATGTATATACAACTGACAAGCATTCATGACAAAAACATCCCAACAACAACATCATCAACTTCTACATTTCAACACAACTGCAATAATGACCACCACCATGCATATAGATCAAACAGATATACATCCTTCATGCATGCATGATAACCACATTTCACCCATCTAGTCTAAGGGTTGAACCATGCTCTGATACCACTCTGTAACACCCTCCTCTCACACTTACTCAAGCATACCGATCCACCAGGGTAAATATGTGATGAAGAGTTACTATGATATGAATCAACCTCCTAAGTATAGTTAAGGAAGTGGAATCAATGAACCGAAACCAAACTGACCTTCCTCGGGAGCTACAGGACCCCCAGGAGCTAATTACCAACCACTCCAGGTGCCCAACCCCTGAGCTAACTTGATTTTTCACTGATCTAGGCTCTCAGTCGCTCCAATGACAAGGAAATCTGTTAGGATATTCCGACACATAGGAATAGTTAAGTTCAACTTGGTCTAGTATAGAGTTAGGTATAGAGTTAGGTAAAGTGTGTTTCTTTACCGTTGTACATTACCGTTGTACACTTTGTAACTTACAATCCGACGGTCACGATATGTAGTGA
>Ga0115851_101909_pt1 | contig 11080 bp, 6 predicted proteins | sample InSIn2gowninarea_FD_83865 | JGI IMG/M metagenome (GOLD analysis project Ga0115851, IMG submission 83865)
ATTTTTAGTGGATTTCCATTTCAATGCTTCTTCTCATTCACCTACCATGCAACCCTCTAAATACTTTGAAGGATTTGAGAATGCCCCCTTCTCAAATGTGTAATCCATTATGCAAACCTTTAAAAGCAACCTATTCTAAACAAGGTAAAGTGAATCTATGTAACAAAAATTAACTCATGAATTGAAGCAAAAACATATAAGTACAAAGCAAGAGGTTTTGGGTAGCTTAGGTTGGGCCCTAACCCAAGAGCTTCAACCCTCTGAAATAAATTAGTGCTAGCTCAAAAAATATGTCATCTCCATTATCAAAATAAAAGTCACATTACATAAACTATTCACAAAAATAAGCTCGAAAATGAGCTGAACAAGAACTGCATAAAAGTGAGAAAATTCTACTAATAACCGGCTAAAATACTGAGGCTCTAAGTCCCCCTATATATACAAATGAAATCCCCCAACAGACCTCCTAAAATCAATGGACTCAGCTTCCCAGAACTAGAGATAGACAACAATTCTTCTTGACTTCCTCAGCTACCCCTTGGATTCATCGATGTGGCTATTTGTGCTCTGAGTTTCTGATGGAGGATTCGAGGCAGGGAGTCATAAATGAGTAAGATACCCTCCTACAAATCCTCTCCCTTGTTTTCGTTGAATATTGGCTACCAAATGCTCATTAATCCTTTAACTTTGTCCAAAATTGACCGAAAATCTGCATAAACCACACATTAGACTTCATGGGATTATCTGTAAGTTTTAACTCCGTACAGAAATTACCTGCATACGAATTCTAAAACACAAAAAATAAACAGTGCAAGAGCATAACACATAAAACACATATACACAGAGATTTTCCCCTGGATCCCAAAACTGGGACTACCACCTTGATTTTTCATTTATGTTCCTTTCAATGTTACAATACATAGTTATACATGCTAAGCATCCAATACGATGGACCAAAAAACCATCACGTCCAATACCATGGCCCGAAAATCATCATGTCCAAAAAACATGTGCGAAAATCATGCACAAAACCATAGGTGGGTCTGCCCAACATAACATAGGGTCCGAAACCAAAATTTTCCAGGGTGCTGCCCCGGACCCCATAAAGTGGGGTTATGAGTGCCCTTCAAACCCCCTGTTAACTACATGGAAAGAATATAACACAACCCAACATAATGACTAACCCAATTCACTCTATTAGCATAAATATAATAGAAAACATGCAATAAACTAATGAGAATGGTGGATTAAGTTGAGTTAAGAGGCAAAATGAGCCCATATAATTACCCATTTATGGCACTCCTCAGCATGTCATTATTAATAGCCTCCACTTCATCCAATATTACCTCTTCCATGAGGGATTCATTTTGATTGGATAAAATAAAAGAAGGAATATTCCTCATTATTCTCCTAATATCCATTGTTTTGGGTGGTTTGGGATCAATAAGTAGGTCCCCATGTTATTGAATGAGTTACCACTCAAGATCCTGCTAATTTGTTAGACTACTTCCCTTCATATTGTTAAAATACGTGATTCGGTCATGATATCTGTGTTGGATGATGGTTTTTTGAAATAAGAGAATATTATTTTCTCCCTCGTTAATCAATATAACTATTGAATTCTATGTCAACAATTTTTTTTCATGTTTTAATTTTCTTTTGAGCTGAGTGAGTGTAGAGGCTCCTAGTACCACAAGGTATTTTGACCTACCTTTAAGGATAATGAATTGTTGTCTCTAGGTCATTCTATCCTTTGAATCTCTTTTAGTATTTATTATGTTGCAAAATTCTTCTTTAATCCATTGTTTTATTTTGGCTTCTATGTATTTGAGCTTTTATTGAAATATATTCATGGAATATCCTTTTATGTAATTGGTTTTGACCCGCCATTCTTGAATGTTACAAAAATCTATGAGAGAGAAAAAAATTTCAATGTGAAAGGGCCCTTTTTGGGACTTTCTTTGATATCCAACGTTAAGTTGATAGGATAATGATCATACCTATAACATAAAAGGATTTTCACTTATATGAATAGATATTTTCCCATTAAGTATTGAGAAATGAGAAATATGTCGATTTTTGAATATATTTGTTGTGCTCTTCCTTTGTGGTTTTCACATGTGTATAGCATATTGCAAATATCAAAATTCACCATATGGATTTGAATTAAGACTTATTTTAAGTCATTTTCTTCCACATCCAAATCCCTTGGGCTTCGTTCTTCTTATCTAGAGTTTTGGTGATATTGAAGTTGCCTTTGACTATCTAATTATAAATATGAGTCAAGTGGTGGCAGTTTATGAAGGAGTTAAGGAAACCTTGTGTTTCTCTAGGTACAAATGGTCCACATACATTTTTCATGAAGACAACTTCAACTGGCTCAATCAATTGAAATTTCACTAAGATGGATATATGAGTGACTAACATGTCTGAGATGATGCCCTCTCTTAGGTTCAATAAATGTATGATCCCTCCCTTCTAACCTTTTGCATCTTTGGCAATTGATTGTTAAATTTTCCAAATTTAGAGGCTAATAGGCTGCTTTCCTCGCTAATGCATTTGGTCTATTGTATCATCATGAATTTTTAATGTTCTTTTATGTAATGGCCTTTTAGAATCCTTTTCTTACCTTTGCAAAGTAGGCACCTTATATTCCAAGAGATGAAATCCATTGGGTGATAGGGGAGTTGGTGGGAATTATTCTATCCTAAAGGAGATGCACTTTGTATTGATTGAGAATTTTAATAAATCTTGTAATACTTTCCTATTAGTCTTTATCCATTTTTCTTCCCTTCCATTGTGGGTTTTGGGAGTCCCTTGGAGGAATGCAAAAAAAATCATAAATGAATGTTATCAGAGCCATTATATATGGGTACCATCTTGAGTTGGTATTTGGATTAGAGACTTGTGCACAATCCAAACTTGTTGATTTGGGATAAAGTTGGTATCTTTTTTAGTATAGGTTTTTCCATTTGTAGTATGTATAAGGCATCGAAATACATAACCTTAGTTAATCCTTTATCTTGGTGTCCTAGTACCTCCATAATGGTTACCTCGTGAGGGATGAAATTCTTCACATTCTTGAGATGGTCTTAAATGATTTCCTTAATGAAAGTTTGTGTTGGAATCTCTAGAAGAGGGTTTTGGATCAAGGAATGAATAATTTGAGACCAAGGAGAGATTTAGGGGTTGTTGAGATGATTTGGGCCTTCAAGATGTGATATAAAGTCAAAGTTATTAATAGACGAATAGTTTTTCCTAAAAGAGGGGGTAAAGGGTGGAAATAATGGATTGCACATTTGAGAAGGGGGCATTCTCAAATCCTTCAAAGTATTTAGAGGGTTGCATGGTAGGTGAATGAGAAGAAGCATTGAAATGGAAATCCACTAAAAATGTGTTATATTCATGGAGTTTTCCTATAATGGAAGGGAATATTCTCATAGTTAATGGTATAATTCCAGGTTGTGCCTTAATATGAGATATTCATGCAAACCAGAATATGTTATAAAATATTCACATAGACGAAAATCTTTGCATAAATGCATATCTAATAAATTTTTTAGTTTTTGATATTTTAATAAAGTCACTTAAGGAATTTCAAAATTCCTTTTATTTTCTTCTTCCTATATATCGCAAGAAAAGTAGAGGAGATGAAACTAGACCAAAGCTTATTGGAAGTCCTCCTTTTCTAGACTAACTCCTTCCATCAAAAACCTAAGGTAGAGACCATTTTAGTTGAAGAAGTATGGCCGACTTAAAGACACTGTTGTTCTATAATTCATGTTTGCAAAGTCGATAGTGAAGAATAATTTGGCTCCTAATTCACAATTGATTTTCCCATTTTGATTAAACTTATTCTAGATCCACCAAATCAAGAATTTTTCTGAGTTCCAAAAATGCTTGAATTTCCCTATCAATGTGTTATCTTCTCTATATCTAAAATAAGTTGTAGTATTCTTGGATTTGACTTCATATGTTGAGTAAAGGACCACCTTTGATATAAATCACACCAAATTTATTCTCTAAATGGAGCGATCACTACCTAACTATTTGGGTTTAACTTTAGTCATGTCATTTTCTTCTTTTGTCTAGAATTATTATGGGATCTCAGTATTACTAATTTGAAGGTTGGTGATTTATGAGAAAATAGATGATGCCCTATAGTCTACTATCATGATGTTATTGTAGAAGGGGAGTGAGATCCCCCCTCCCCATTGTTGTGTTGACAATGTGAGGTAACATCGAACAGGTGAGTGAGGGATTATTATGATTTTAAAAAAGAATTACAATCTTGTTATGTCCAAAATACTTATTATTGGTGCAAGTTGATAAAAATATTTCTAACATTTATTCTATTCCTCAATCGATTTGAGATATCATTTCAAGTCACTTTCCAAGATTTTTTTTTTTGGGGATATACAAAGAATTGAAGAAATAAATTATTGTAAACTTGTGATGAAGGAAGATAAGGGTACATTGTCTCATAAAGTGAACATGACATAATTGGATCAATAGACAAACTAAAATAAGGATCAAATAGATGATCATGAATAAGATTTAGATGCAATGCTTATGAAATTTAAGGAGTAAATAAAAATGTTGTAAAAGTGGTTTAAAGGACTAGAGATTACATCTATAGATATAAAGGGATATGACAACAAAGGAAAACTAGTGGAAACAAAAGATGATGATTTGATGGAAGGTGAGGCAAGTTTGTCTCATTAAATGAAATTTATTTCGTTTTTAGCAAGAAGATATGAAGCGAGAAAATGTATTGGAAGAAAATAATGAGGACACTACAAGGCATGAGAAGTAGATTGTAAATCGAGTGTATAAACCATAATTTAGAAACAATGATGAAAAAATATGCACAAAGGACATGTGCAACAACAAGAAAGAGGTGCAAAAAAATTTTAGTAGTTAGAGACAAAGTTGGATGAGGAAATTTACCAGTTGTGGATTATCATGAAGAGGATGATCAAGATAAAGTATAATAAGAGGAAAATGATAGCCAATAGAAAAGTACATCTAACTAATATGCTTTGCATCAACATGAAAAACTGGAGAAAGAAAGATAAATTTTGGAAGCCCGAGGAAGTGAAATAAACGTCAAGAATAGGAAAACAACATGTTGTAATGGATGAACAACTACAACACAAGGTTTGGGGTCCTAGAGGAGCCAAAATTCAATGATAGATGACCAAGTGGTCATGAATGTTTTCTACCTTGGGAGTGTGATGCAAGAGCATTAGAGCTTCCAAAAAAAATATCAAGCTTTTTGAAGAGAAGTTGCAAAAGTTTCTCAACGTTAAAAAAGGAATTCTAATTCCTTGTTTGTAAATAATCTTTGTTTTTTTAATTATTATAGAATAGCTTGAGAAAGTGATAGATAGGAAATATTTATTTTGTAAGAAGAAAACAAAACTATCTTGAAAAGCATGAGAACTTTAGGGAATAAATCATAAGATATTTATGGAATAAATCATAAGTTATTTATGGATGCAGGAAAAACTACTTTCTTCTTACTTTCTATTTAATCATTATAATCCTACGGGCAAGGCTAATGGCCAAAAGAATGTGGAATCAACCTATAGAGAGTAACATAGTTTTTGAGTATATGTGTATGCACAAATTTTATTAAATGAAATATATTTTCATACATTTATTGTGTTAATGTATTGTCTATGTATACATGTGATGGAGAAGAATTATAGCCTTTGTGAAATCTAGAATTAGTATAGTTTCAACATGTGTGGGAAGCCTCAAATTCATGATAGATTAATTTATAAATCTCTCATGTGAAGAAGTAATTGTGTAAGGATTAAGGATAATTTATGGTTAAGTGGACTGACAGAATAATTTTTTACATACTGTAGAATTCATTGTGTGTATATTAGAAATATTTCTACATGATTTAATGCTTGTAAAACAAATGTGAAGACATTTTGAATATTATATGAGGATTGGGAGGAAATATTAAAAACTAATTCAAGATTCAATGATGAATGAAGAGATACTGAAATATCAACCAAAGGCATTTTGTGGTGGTTAAAAAAAGTGAATCATGAGTGATATGGAGTAATAAACCTTTGTGAAAGAAACCCATTTCAAGTCATATTCGAATTTGGTGTTTCAATCACCTATAGGAAATTCTTGAAACAAACTACAAGAATTCTTCGTTCTAGTATTTTTCATGTGCTAAAGTTCTGGTTATTTTTTATAGGAATTCTCTATTCTCGTTACTGACAAATTTGACTTCTTGTACAGTGTCATATCTAAGGAGCTAAGTTCATGGAAGTATTCTATTGCATGCAACACTTGGTGATGATAAATTGACTTGATGTTGATGTAAATAGATATTCATATAATCTATTTCATGGAATCAAAGACAAAGCCAAATTGATAGTCAAACGTAGGAAGAAATGGTTGGGGGCATGTGAAAAAAATTCACTCATACCATAAATTATTAATGCATGCATGTTCTCAATCAATTGATTGAAAAACGTAAGACCCAAGAAGTGGAACTGTGTAGGAGAAGTGGATTTTCCTGCATTAATATTTAACACCTAAAAGTGTGGTACTTGTGCTGTAGAATGTTCTTATTTTTAGTGGAAAAATAAATATAAATAACAAGATTCAAAAATCATTCCTCCTACACAAGAATGAACACCAACAATTTTATGGTCACCACACAAGAACCAACTACAAGTTATCATGTTATTAAGGAAGTTGATACAACTAGTAAGGGAGGGAAATAGGAACTTCCACAAAAGAACCAACACTTACAATCCCCAAGACTACTACAAAAGAACCAAGCTTATAATGCCCTAATTTTACCACACAATAATTGAAATTAGAGGAGGAAAGTGAAGAAAGACCCCAGGATGGAGAGATTAGGGCCCCATAGGATCCTATAGTGGAATAAATTAATGTGGTAGTCTTCCATAAAGGATTGAATGGAAATATCTCATAATCAAGTGAAAATATTTTTAATTTTCCTATATATAATTTTTCATGGGTGATTGCTACAAATTTTTTTGTTATGGAAGCCTATGAAGAATACACTGAGAAACTAATCAATACAACAAAGAAAAAAACACCCAAGATGTCATATACTTGCAAAAATATAATGGAATTATTAGGTAGGTGTACGTACAAATACGTTTTCTAATTATTTATTATATTTATTGAATACTTTGAGTTTGTATTTGGAAGTCACTTGAGCCTTCTATGTTTTTCTTACTTCCTTACCATTTATCATTTTTTCAAGGATGGAATAACCCTTCGTTTGCAGACTAGGAAGCAACCATTGACCATGAGTTTACTTATCATGACCATACCATTACCATCCTTATTTAATCTAAAATATCCACTGCTATTCAAATCCTCTTGAATATTGAGAAAGAGAAGGACTATATCTATTGGTGTTACACAAGTTGTTGAGGGAATTAGTTCATGGAATGTATTAATATTTCTATACAAAAACCAATGTTATATAGAATTGGTGTTGCCACATAAAAAAATAAAGAAGCCATGTTGTCACTCCAAAAGAACCAACAACAACAAAAGTCGGCATAGGTGCTACTCCAAAAATATTAGCAATATGATAGGAATAAAAAAATAACTACTACTCCATAAGAACATATGATAAAGGAAAAATGAGAGATGACACAATTAAAGAAGATGAATATGTTACTCCACAAGAATCTATAGTAGAAGAATCTACTATAGAATAAATTCCCACACAAGGAATTGAAACTCTTGATAAATTTATGAGTCCCATCGATTTTTTTTATATATTTCAAGGAAATTATATTACTAATCTTTTTAATAGAAGCTCTGAGCTATAGGTCACAAATATCGAGTTAATAGTTTTCTCATATTACAAGCTCCATCAATTGGTATCTATTATTTTTCATATAAGAAAGCATTAAATTGCAGTAGACATACCGATAAAAAATAACAAAAACCTTTATCATATTTCAGGATAAAACTACTATTTATTTGACCTATAAAAGTTGTTGCAGTGTACTAGCAGCAATTGCTACAAATTCATTAAATTGCTACAAATTTATTACAAGTAATGGTTTCAAGTTGTTGCTACCATATACGATTCTTGAATATAAGTAAGACCTGCGAAATTTATTTAGAGACCCATGGATAATATATCAATAATATATTCTTCATTCATTATTGGCTAACATAGTGATGACATGTGTTTCAAGAATAATGCAGGATTTCAAAATGGATCAGTCATTAGTTTAAGTCATTTCAAGATGTTGTTAGTAAATATATCGATATATTTTTATTATATTAGAGGTCAATGGAAACTATTGATAAAATAATTGACTAATATGTGTTGAAAAAATGCAAGCAACATTCAATGTAGTTCCTTATAGCCTGGTCTATACAATTTTGAAGAACAATGTTGGAAATACTGAGAGGGGGGTGGGGGTGAATCAATATTTCTTTTCAACTGTTATTTTACCAGTTAAAACATTTATATTCAGAACACAAGATGAACAACAAGAATAAATGCTTTCATTGATATAATATTTGCAATAAAATAGATATAATATATATATATATATATATATATATATATATATATATATATATATATTTTTACAATATATTTTCAAAAACAAACTTTTACTTTTTTGTGTCTATAAAATCCAAAACACCAAATCTATATTTTCTTGACCCAAACCTTAGACTTAGGAGCACCAACTCCCAAAACACCAATCCTTCCAGTTCTGAGGCACCAACCTCAAGAGATCCAACCCTCTGCTGTCAAGGTAGCAACCTTGGATATAGAAGAACCAACTCCAAGGACACCAATCCTTCCAACTTCTGAGGCACCAACCCCAAGGGCTCCAACTCTTTGCTAGTTTACAGTTTCACTGTAGTCTCCATGCTACAACATCAATGACAACCAATCTTCATATGAAGGAGTCTTTACAACTCTTCATATTGTCCACACAGAGTCTGAAAAATGTTATCTCATGATGATATCAAATATTCATCATGATTACCAGTGTGTCTATAATTAACTACACTAAGCTCTATAAAAGAATGAACTTTTAGTTTCAAGCCTTTGTTCTCACTGACACTATAAATGCTTCAGGTGTGACTGCTTCTCACTATTCTAGCTATCTCCTACTTCCAAGAAAATAAATTCACATACACTTCAATGCTGGTGTTGGTTAATGTTCCCTTCAAGCTATGCTAGATGAAACTTTATTTATCCCTTCACACAATTGTTCTTCAAGATGCGTTATGTACCTGATTAACCCAGCACTAGTCTGAGCTTTTCAAAGGTGAATCCAATCAACAAAGTTGCTCATCCATCGGCTTCCTCCTGTCCTATTGGACCTACTACTTCTTCCTTTCTTCTAGTTTTCCAACTTTAACCACTTTTTTATGTTATATAAGCCTGATATGCTGACCTTTGGCTTCCTCCTTGCTCGCTTGAGCTTCGGCTTCCTCAATGCTCGCTTGACCTTCGACTTCCCTCCTCTAGTCGTTGTAGCTTCCTCTACGCTTGCTCATCCATATATGGTCGTTTTATTCTCTAGTTTCTTGGTCCATGGCTTCCTCTATCTATTCGGGTGTTCCAATACTCATAGGACATGTAAATTTAGAAGAAAGGCTAAATTACAAAGAAATGTTGCATATTAAAAAATATCAGAGATGTCCTTTTTTCTTTAATATTTATACCATAGACTCAATCATTATTTACAGAGGATTTCATTGGAGAGGTTGTACCAATAGAGGGGTCCTACATGCCATGTCACTATCCAATTGCAATCGCAACTTTCTGGAGGTCTTCTATAAGTCGTGCCTATATCATTGCCGATGGCCAATTTCTCCTACTAGATGCAATATTACATACAACTCTATCGCAATCAGAGGTCTGCACATAACATGGTGAATTGCCCTTCTGCTGACAGAGCAGATGCAATATGATATTAAGCAGTAGTTAATATACCCATCGGGTCTATATGTATATATCGCAATCGTAGTTTATAGTGTACCATCCCTTTATAACTTGTGATACATACCTTCCGACACAACGGACGCGATATAAAATTAGGGCATGTTATAATAGTGGTGTAGTTGGGTCTGTGTTAGTATCGCAAGAGGTTCATGTTATGTCTACAATAAGATATTGGTTAATTTCTAACCAATCGGAAGTCTTCAGCCACACTCTATTCGTGGCTTACTTTGCATGGAGGATCCCACTTTTCAACTCCTACCTTCAGTCCCATATTGACTTTTCACTTTTTAATCAGTGCCTTGCTCCGCACCATCGGTTTTGTCTGTATTAGATCTGACGATCAACACTCGGTCCAATCAACACAATCCATTGAAATCTTGTTGCATTGTTGATCTCTCCTCTCCAGATCTAACAGTCCTGACTTAACCTGATCAAACAAAAAATCGTTTGTTGATCCTTCATCGTTGATCAACCCGTGCTAGATCCAATGGCCTACATGCATTTCGCGTGAGCTACTTGTGAGGGAAATAACCACCCAAAAAAGGTGGTTTTCTCTCTCCACCTGAGTGCTACGTGTCGCTCGGTTAATGGAATAAGGTGAGCTCCTCTAAATACCACTTACTGCCTAGCATCCACCCGATAACCATTGCCACTATTAAAAACCCACTTTTTGGAATATAACCACGTGCATTAATCAATCACTTAAATAAAGTGCTTAATCGTTAAACCACGATATTGACACTTAACACAAAACAATCATGATTTGTGAATAAAAGTGTTAAGCACTAAGATTTATGTTTTTCAGTGGGAATACAAAGAAATACCCAGTTAACTGTTGAATGCGGATACACAGAGTAACAATAGTCCACACCAGGCACGATAATGATACACACTTGAATCAAATTCATTAATTTAACATCTGTTATAGAGACTTGCCCATCTTAGCTCCCTTGATGTTCTGCTCTTCTCTAGTCTGATATGGCTCCTCTATTATCTCCTTTGATACTGTACAATATTCATGGCTTGGTTGGCTTGGCTTTCCTCCTGCTTCTCCTCATGGCCTTGCTCCTTGGCTTCTTG
>Ga0115851_101691_pt1 | contig 11078 bp, 13 predicted proteins | sample InSIn2gowninarea_FD_83865 | JGI IMG/M metagenome (GOLD analysis project Ga0115851, IMG submission 83865)
GGAACATCAATTCTAATGTAAAATATGTAAATATCCATTTAGGTATACTAGTATTTGTAGTATAAATAAAGTTAAGTAACATACAAATGGATTTTCATCATTATCTCTAATCACTCTATGATTTTTGACTTCTCAAAGCATAAAATTTGGAAGAAATAATTACGAATTTGAAGAAGTTGGGTAATTATTATAAAACTCTGAAATCTTTTTCCCATTAAATTTGAAGCCTCTTTCAACCTAAAACACTTATAAAAGTCTTCAATCTAGTTGTTAGTCAAGAAATGTTTTCTTTAAAAAGTAAACACTGTTCAGAGCTTTAGCATCTTAAAACCGTAAATTTTCATCTGATACTCTTAAGGAGTGAATGAACCTCCCCATCCAATAGTCATACATTTTCATAGTGTAATTCAAAAATATAATAAACTTAAAAGATAAGAAGTCTCATCACAAGCCTACTAACCATGATCATGGGAAAATAATGGGTTGACATTATCAGTGTTGGCCACCAAACCAAGATAATGGCTTATGATTATATAATTATAAGACAAGGAGTCTCATCATAAGATATCTTATTCAATCTTATTACAAGGCGTGAATGACATTGTCATCATCTGGCTACCAAACCAGGAAAGTGGCTTTCAAAAGAAAAAAGGAAAAAGATTGTAAAATATTACCTCTAAAGATTACAACTAAAATGGATGGGATCCTGGTTCATTATCAGTTAAAAGGTAACCCTTTCAAGGCTATGGACGCCTGTTAGCAACAGTGGCTCTACCTGTGACAAAGCAAGTTCATATTAAAAGAAAATCTTCAATAACCACCTACTTTATCTTTATAACTAATTAATGATTGATATGGATAGTGAAGATTTCCATCTATAAAAGGTTGCTAGAAAGTCACAATTAAATGAGTTTTTTTTATTCGGAGAAATCTTATTTACCAAATATTTCAAAATTGTTTTTCTTTCCTAATTATTTTTGTCTATGATTAAGTTTAAACTTCATCATTTTTCTCAAAGATAACTAGTTCTTCCAATGAATCGCCAATTGTTGTGTGACTCAACAACCCCCCATTATTATTAAATAAGTAACTTAGTCGAATAATTGGGGCCCTTTTAAATTTTAAGTATAGAGTCTTTTAATAAAATGAATAAAAATAAAGTCTCAAAAAATTAAAATAAAGTATCATATTGACCCTAGGTCTTAAATCCATTAATATTAAAAAGGGACTTAAGTTGAATGGGTCTCATGTATTTCACATATCGCTAATCGCAAGAGAGTAGAGTATCATGTTAAATCAAAGCGCGATGTGAGAAACCCTAACCTAACCGACCACGATAAACCTCTTAATTAAGTTTAAGAGAAGAAAAGCCCCCCTCACATATGAATAATATTTCAAGTCCCATGGTTACGCCACCTCATCACAAAAGGAAATATCGCAAAATAAATCAGCATTCCCCAACGTTGTTATAAACTCAAATCCCCGATAAGCCTTTTCTGATATCGCTGAACTCCATCGCACATATCCTTATCACGTTGAATTGCAAAGATTTAAAGCGGTCCTCCATCTAGAAACGATGATTGCAATAAATCATGCAATAAGCTCTCCACCATATATCTTAGTGAATGTGGCAAATCACATATCACAAAAGGCTCATTTCGCAAAGCTAAACAATGATCATATCAAAAACTTGCGCTGCGATATAGTTTAATATTAGTTATAACGATATTAATGGACCTCAATTATGTAAATGATTTGATTGAGAATTTCGAGATTTTTGCGTTAAATGCCTATTTTCATGATATTTTTCCATTCTCGCCATAAGTCTCAAACTATAAGTATTGCTCCTTATTCTTAGCATATTTTCTATCACAGGCTAGTCCCGAGGAACAGATCTCAGGAGAAATGTCGATAGCTCCAAAGAAGAATATGATTCCACCACAGTTGACTCCAACTACTACAGAAGTAACCCAAATGCCTCCCTTATTCTCATATACTACGTGTGCTACAGATGTCAGAAGTTCCTCATGGGAAGCAATATACAGATTATTCAAGGAAGAAGAGCCCAGGGTAGTTAGCAGATAGGCTACAGTGGATGATATTACATCTACCTCTTAAACCACTTAGGCAGATGTCGCCAACTCTCATCTCCATCAGATCGCTGCTCGTGCTAAGATAATGCCATATACATACTTAGTCAAATGGGTGATTGACAATGTAAATATCACTGGCAGGACCTTCATAACTTTGAAAACACATATGAGAATTGGGTCATTCAGAGCCGAATACCTTAGAAAGATTTACCATCTACTAGAACCCCAGAAGATATACAATGCATAGATTATTCAGAAGTTTACTGATCTAAATGGGAAAATTAGTTTTGCTTTGCTAAATTCCTTTTCAGAATATGCAAAAGTGCTTAAGGATTCATGAGTTTAATTGCAAGTTTTATCATGATTTTTTGAGTGTGTTTATGTAAAATTCATGTACAAAATAACATAAAACAAATGATTGAACAACAACATACAACAAACAAGAACATCACCAAAACAGTATCACAACAACACATGATGAAGGAGTTCACCCCACCTAGGCTATGTCTCCTTGGTCTAGCTTCCAATGGCTTAGCCCTCTTTCTTATGCTAAAAAATTTGAATACATCAGTTTACAATGCTCAATCAGCCCTGAAACCTACTCCAATGGCTCTAGAATGCCAAAAAATGCCTGTTTAGACTCTTCTTGCTCCCAAATTGGTCAAAAAATGAAGAAGTTATGGCTTCCCCTAGCTCTTGTATTATTCGCTCTACAATTTCCCTAAAATCCAGCACCATCCTACAAATTTTCCCCAATTTCCGCTAACTGGGCGCCAATTCCACCAAATTCTAGGTGAATTTCTCGGAGCGATTAAATTCCTGATGCGGCCTTATTTTCAAAAATTCAAGCCACATGGGGGGCCACGTGCCCGGGCCTAAGGCCAACAGCTTGCCCCTGTCAGTTGAGCCCCCACTCCGCTCCATCGCGGTTCTGTTAAGTGGCACGCGCTTAGGTGCTAGCCCCCCATGGGTTGGCCCGTTTTCCGAATAGCGCACAACTTAAAGTTTAAAGTTTAAAGATGGGTTGGCCCATCTTTTGAGCAGGGAAATGATGGGAATCGGCATGAAGACACTGCTCAGTATGTGTTTTCTTCCGGAACACCAAGTGGGAGAGAGAGTCGTCCTTATTCTTAGATATAAGAATATCCAGGAAAGGGAGGCAACCATTGGCCTCTTTTTTCATGGTGAACTTAATGGCAGAGGACTGACAGTTGAGGTGATTGAAGAAGAGATCCAGTTCCTCTTGGACATGGGACTAGATGACATTAGTGTCATCTACATACCTCTTCCACAGCTTGGGAAGGAGACGAGCCGAGGCTAAAGCTTTGGCTTCGAAATCTTCCATAAAAAGATTCGCAACAATAGGGGGAAGGGGGGAGCCCATGGCAACACCGTAGGTCTATTCAAAAAACTCACCCTATTAAGCCTGTCAATATGATGTCCGTGGTTAATGAGTTCGTAGTTTTTAATTATAATAATGATTTCAATAATAATAATAATAATAATATTATTAACATATATAATGTTGGTTGAAAGGAGAGTTGAAGGACGGCTGCCTGCACTCTGGCGATTTGAACCAGACTCCCGCGCTTCTGCCCCGCCCCCCAGGCCCTGCCTGGCTGGGCCTCTGCACCCCTCGATCCCCCCTCGACTCTGTCGTTTCTGCTGGTCCCTGTCATTGGGGCCCAGCCCTTGCTCCTTCCCCGCGCTCACTCTCCCTCCCTACCCCCTGCGGGCCCCCAATGGCCGGGCTCACCCCCCCTCCTTCTGGCACTGAGAATAATGAAGAAATCTTTGCCTCCCTTTACTCTGAAGCAACAGACACTAGAACCCGTCCATCTGTGTCCAAGTTTATTAAAAAACTTGACGAAATCCCAGAGGTCAATCTACCTCCCTCCCTGCCAAGGAAATCTGCAATAACTCTCGCGGAAAGAGGACTGGTTGGCCAGTTCACTGGCCTCTGGCCCTCCCCGAGGTCTGTCCAGAAATGGGTAGAGCGTAACTAGAGCACAATGATTCAAGGGAAGATCGCCATCAGATTCTGCGGACGTGGATACTACACATTTCTCTTCGAATCGAAAGAAGACAAAAACCTCATTTTCAGAAATGGTCCATACTTCATGGATTCAAGAGGCCTTTATTTGAACAGATGGACGCCGGATTTTGATCCGGAAATGGACATCCCAAACGCAGTTCCATTATGGGTTCGGCTGCCTCACCTGCCGCTCCATTGCTGGGGAGATGAATCAGTGAAGGCAATAGGGAACGCAGTTGGAAAATACATAGACAGGTCTGAGCCAAGGGAGAACATGCATGCATGCGCAAGGATCTGCGTGGAAGTCGACCTAGGGAAAGGTCTGCCGGAAGCAATCAAGATCAAGGTGGACCAATGGACGCACATCCAGCAGTTGGACTACGAGCAACTTCCCTTCAAATGCAAGGTATGCCACGAGTATGGTCATTTTGCAAATAGATGTAGTAAGCTAAAGATAAATGAATCTGCTGAAAATGAGGAAAACACTGAGGGCCCATGGGAACCAGTAAAAAGGAAAAAGTCTTCCTTCACCCAAGGACCCAACTCCAAAACTCCTCCTGAACCCCTTCACCCGCCTCCTCCTCCCCCTTCCAGCTCTGCCTTCCCCTCATCCTCCAATCCCTTCGAATCCCTGTCCGCTAAAGAACCTTCATCCCCTCCCCCCTCTCCCCGTGCAGCCCCCTCTTCCCCCCGCTCAAATCCTCCTCCATCACCTCCTCCCACCATAGAGAGAATTCTCACCAGAAACAAATCGAAAGAAGCCAACCAACCCACAGACCCTCCGAGAAAACCAGGCCGAAAGTCAAACAAAGAGCTTCGAGATGAAACAGCGGCAAAAGAGATGGCAACGGGAGCACAACAACCAATGGACTCATACTTAGGCAAGCTAAAATGGAGTGGAGAAAAAGCTAAGGAGAAGAGTGGACCTCACCCAACAAACGGTAAATAATGATCTTGGTCTCTTGGAACTGTAAAGGGATGGGCTCTCCCTTAAAACTAAAAGCCATCAGGGACTTATTAAAACAGGAGCAGCCAGACCTTCTCCTCATCCAGGAGACCAAAACTACCGTACAAGACTTCCAAAAACAACTACAAAACCCCAAAGACTACACAGGCATTTCAATAGGATCAGAAGGAGCTTCGGGAGGAATAGGAACAATATGGAATAAGAATAAATGGGAAATCATCAATTCCCAACTTTGCAACTGGTGGATCAGAACAGACTTGAAAGACAAAGGAACTCAGGAAATCTACTATATCTACAATATATATGGCCCAAACCATTACAGGGACAAAGGTCGCTGTTGGGATACCATAGCCTCAGATCTCCAAACTGTGCAAAACAGGAAAATAATTCTGGGAGGAGACATGAATGTCATAAGAAACGTGGATGAAAAATTAGGAGGAAACTATTTTGCCGACCCCTCAAGAGATATGTTAGAAATCATAATCCAATCCCACAACCTGATCGATATTCCCCTATCCAATGGGAAATACACATGGAATAACAAAAGATCCGGTCATCATAATATTAGAGAGAGACTGGATAGATTTTTGTTACAGGAAGGAATTGCAGCAAGCTTTCAGTCCATTAAGAGTCAACTAATCCATGCTTCGGCATCAGACCATAAGCCTGTGCTTCTTAAATTGGATAAAGGCAGAAATCTGGGGCCACTCCCCTTTAAATACAACAAAACTTGGGACCTTCAAGATGAATTTCGCACCCTCGTTCAAAACCAGTGGGCCAAGGAGATAAATGGCTCGCCCTATTTTGTCTGGGAAACAAAACTAAAAAATCTAAGAGTTGCCATTAAACAATGGGCAAAGGAAATGGCGATCTTGGAGAATAAAAAAAAAATCAGATCTGCTAGCAAGGATGGAACAGTGGCATAAAGACAAAGAGAACACTCAACACACCAGTGAAGACTTGGAACAGGAAAAAGAAATGTATAGGGAACTTTACCGCCAAAATCGAGTTGAGGAAGAGGACCAACGACAAAAATCCAGGTGCCTCTGGCTGAAAGCCGGAGACAAAAACACTTCCTTCTTCCATAACAACATCAAACTCAGGCGAGCTGGAAACTAGATTGATAAAATTGAGGTTGAGGGAAAAGAGATCACAGATCAGGAACAAATCAAAGAGGCTGCTTACACTCACTTTAAATTCTTGCTTTCCGCTGCCCCTCAGCGACCGGACAGCGTTGAATTTCTCAGTGCTGTTGAAAGCAAAATATCAGGCACTCAAAACAAAGAGTTGGACCAGGACATTACAGAAGAGGAAATCCGGGCAGCAGCCTTTAGTATGCAGCAAGATAAAGCCCCGGGCCCGGATGGGTTCACGGTTGCCTTCTATAGAAATCACTGGGAAATAATTAAAAAAGACTTTGTGCGGATGGTCAAGAACGTCTTCAAAAATTATAAGTTGGGAGAAAACACCAAATCCTCCCACATTGCCCTGATCCCTAAGGAAGCGAATCCCCTCACTTTTGACAGGTTCCGCCCCATATCCTTATGCAATGTTTCTTACAAAATAGTAACAAAAATCCTAGCCAATAGGCTTAAAAAAAATCCTCCCTTCCCTAATCTCTGAAAATCAGGGAGGCTTTGTTCCGGGCAGGCAAATCACTGACAATGTCATTTTGATCCAAGAAGCTATCCACAGTAGTCTAAACAGAGGAGAACGAGGGATGATCATCAAACTCGACATGGCTAATGCATTTGATAGAGTTGACCACTCTTTCCTAACTGCAACTCTCAGCAAATTTGGGATTTCAAAAAATTTCATAAACATCATCAATGGGTGCATCTCCAACCCTTGGACCGCTCCTCTGATCAACGGTCATCCCAGCAAATACTTTAGAAACTCCAGGGGGCTGAGACAAGGCTGCCCTCTCTCCCCTTTCTTATATATCATCATGGCCGAGACTTTGAGTGTACACCTAGAACATCTTCGCAGACAAAAAGAGATCACAGGAATCTGTATTGAAAGAGGGACCAAAGAGATCAATCACTCGCTTTTCGCGGATGACACTCTTCTCATTGGGGGAGCTTCCAGCTTAATGGCAAAACGTTTCAAGAAAGTGTTGGATGCCTTTCTAGCAGTTTCTGGAGGGCAGTTGAACAATAGAAAGTGCAAGATATACACTTGGAATGTCCCTGCTCTAATACAGCAAAGAATATCCTTAATACTGGACATTCCAGTGCAAAGGAACTGGAGCTTCTTTAATTATCTAGGTCTGCCTCTTGTTAAAGAAAAAGTCAAGGCTGAAATATGGGTCAAACACATAGAAAAGATGAGAAGCCTTCTTCAGAGTTGGGGAGTGGCTTGGCTCAATTTGGCAGGCAGATCGATCCTCATAAAGTCCATCCTTTCAGCCCTTCCTATCTACCAATATGCGGTCATCATGGCCCCGGCCAGCACTCATAAACATATGGAGCTCATCATGCGAAGTTTTTTATGGCAGGGAGGAAAGCAGGAGACCAAAAAATTCAGTCTTGTCAAATGGGACTAGGTAACCCTTCCTTATGAAAACGGTGGCCTTTCCATTAAAATTCCCAGTCTCTCCAACTAGGCCTTTGGTTTCAAACTGATTTAGAGGCTGCTCTCTGGTAAAGGATCTTGGTGGGTGGAGGTCATAAAAAAGAAATACCTCAGAGGCTCAAACTCTAACCTCCTCACTGAACCAATGGTGGACAGGCCCTGTACCCCAGTATGGAAACTCATTAAAAAAGTGCTTCCACAATTCCGAGAAAACATATCCAAATCCCCTGGAAATGGCAAGGACATCAACATCTGGTCTGACAGAATTATGGGCTCCAATCCAAGATCCCTCCTCCAAGCCTTCCGACCTCTGCAGTTATGGATGGAGGAAAGAAACCTCATTACTCTGTTTGATATATCCATTTGGAATCAGAACAAATGGCAGGATTGGAAAGATCCTCAAACCCCCATCGACCTAAGAGACCTGTGGACCAACTTCAAGTCCTCTCTTTCTGGTTCTGCGCCTATTAACATTGAGATTGAAGACAGGTACATCTGGGACTCCAGTGGAGGAAGATTCACAGTAAAAGAGGGCTACAAAACATTACAGGCCGCAAACCACTCAACAAGTTGGAATCTCTTTACAACAGTATGGAAATCTGAATGTTTACCAAAGATCAAACATTTTAACTAGACCCTCCTGAAAAGTAAAATTCTCACAGCTGAGAATTTAAGGAAAAGAGGAATCTCGGGCCCCTCAATGTGTAGCTTCTGTCGAGCTGAGGAGGAAAACATTCAACACATATTTTTACTTTGCCCCTTTGCTCAGAGCTGCTGGAAGCAGATAACAAATCCAATTAAACTCGGTGAAAGTTTTGATCAGATCTCCTCTCTTTAGAAAAATTGGGGGAAAAGCTACCCCTTTCCCAGGAAAGGAAAAAACATTATAAACAGAATTTGGAAATGCATCCCAGCTACCTTATGCTGGCACATATGGCTAGCCAGGAACAACAGCGTCTTTAATAATAAACAGCCCAATATGGCCAGTATTTTGGCAAAAATAATGGCCACCATATCAGAAACGATAAGTTCAAATCTCTCTGCTCCTCCAGATCAAACCAGTTGGCATAAAGAAGAGACAGACTGGTATAATAAATTCAGCCTCACTCACTCCAAAATTCAAAAGTATCAAACAAAAACTCTCAAGACAAAGCTGCAATGGAAACTCAGAGGATCCAAGGAAGAGGTCAATCAGTGGATTCTTGATCAAAAGCGCCCTACACTCCACTTCGATGGCGCCTCAAAGAACAACCCAGGGAAAGCTGGAGCGGGTGGCATCATAAAAAATCATAATGGGAAAACCATTCTCTGCTATGAATGGGGACTGGGGAAAGTCTCCAATAATGTGGCTGAAGCATATAGCCTTCTTCTCGGAACCTCCATTCTGAATCGATTGGGAATAAAAAACGCAGTCATTCTGGGGGACTCGGCCATTGTGATAGCAGCCTTGGTATCGAGATCAGATTTCAATAAAGCTGCCCTCAACAATATCAAGCTGAGGATTCAGGACAACATTAGGAGCATGGGAGAACCAACATTTAAGCACGTTTTAAGAGAAAACAATACTAAAGCAGACTCTCTAGCCTCCAAGGCCGTTGACAGACAGACTGGCCAGATTAGAGAAAATGATCGCACATACATCAAAGCAATCCCATAGCAATATCAGCTGTCAGATTTCATCTCTGAACAGCTTCACCAGTATCACTCCAAAAATCAGTCCCACCAGCCGTCATGCTCACCTGATCTTTCACTCCTGCAATCAAGAATTGCCAAATCCAATCCGCCCCACAGAGACCAGCGTATTATTCCCCTTCTATCATCCATACTGGCCTGCCATTATGTCCCGTCTCCACCAGGCTCCACGTGATCCCTCTTCTCGAAATCATGGCTTCTGTCCCTCCCTAATCCTCATCGACTGCAACATTGATCTCAAGATCAATCCGAAGCCTGCTCAAATCTTTGAAATCCCTTCGCACCTCCATTCTGCTCCGCCCCCTGTGTTGATAAATATCCCTTCCCCTTCCTTCGCATTCCACAAATCCTTTCCGCTCTCTCAGAAGCAGAATCGAGAAGCTCTGCCCGGCCCCCTGTTATTCGAAGCTCCTTACAGCGACAGAAGTCAGTAGCTCATTCCTTCCAAGTATCCTCATAACTGGATACAGAAGCTACACTTCAAGCGAGGCAGCTCTCAGAAGAACTACAGCAAGCGAGGCAGTATTCAAAGCAACTTCGAAGTGCATTTCACACTCAAATCTCACAGGTATAACTTGCGCTATTTTCAGATCCTTTTATTGCTGACTCTCTCCCTTTTGAAGACTGTCTCTCCAGATATGGCGGAACCCTCTGAAAATAGACAGCAGAATGAACCTCAGGAAGGCCGAGCTCATCAGGAGAACACACTGGATCGGGTTCTTGGTAACAACACTTGCACTCTGTGCAAGCAGCACTGCCTCATGATAGCGAGGTTTGTCAAGCACTTCAACGAACTAAAAGAAGACTTCCAGGCCGACAGTCGTTCAAAGAGGAAAAAATTGGAGAAGCAAAAAGCAGAGATAGAGAACCTCAAAGAGAAATGCAAGCATATGGAGGAGGCTATTTCACACATCAAGAACATCACCCAAATCATGCAAGCTGAGGCTTCAACCCGTGCGAGCCTCAAAAAGGAACCCCAGATTGAAGACTCAGTAAACCAGTTCTGGCAATCAGCTAAATGTCCAGCAAATTTTGTCTACTAGTTGGCCTTTTTGTCAGGCAATATAGCCGCTACCTGTTCCAACCTATCCTCTACAAATCTAATCTCAAGAAGCCAGGGTCTGCGTACCCATCTTGGACTTCTTCTCTATCTATTTCTCTACTTTATGTAACAGCTCCTGCTCATAGCAGTTTTTTATAATATAACAGCAACCGACCATGTTAAAAAAAAAAAAACATATATAATGTTAATAATATTATTAATATTAATAATAATATATATAATACTAAAATAATAATAATATTAACATATGTTATTCTAATAATATTAATAATATTTATAATATTAATAATATTAATAATGAAAACTTATGTAATTTTAATAATATTAGTGATGATAATAATAATAATGATTTTAATAATAATAATGTATGTAATTTGGATAGTATTAATAATAATAACAATAATAATCTATACAATAATATTATTAGCCGAGATTGTGCTAGTATCATTAAGAATCAAAACATGGAATTGGAATCTATTGACAATAGCATTAAAATTAGCAATATTAACCATAGCAATGAGGATATGATTTTGGACCGGAATATTCTTCCCCCTCCTCCCCGGAATAATAAAGTTGTTAATTTATCTAGTTTTTCCTTTTCCCCTTCTATTTTTAGACTTTTAGGCAAAGGTTTAAACTTTGCCCTTGCCCATA
>Ga0115851_101910_pt1 | contig 11078 bp, 10 predicted proteins | sample InSIn2gowninarea_FD_83865 | JGI IMG/M metagenome (GOLD analysis project Ga0115851, IMG submission 83865)
AAAATGAGTAATATGGTATAAATAAAGGCAAACATATTGATTTTAAAACATGTTACTTAAATCTATGGCATGTAACAATCTTATTAATTAATATACTCTTAATAACCTTAGTCACTAATAATTTTTTATATTTTACTTTTAAATTGAAATATTAATAAGTATCAAAATTACTTACCAAAATTTGACAGGGAGACATTTTAAAGAAATATTCATACTAATATTAAAAATTCAATGTAAGAAATTTAGTTACACGGTAATTAAGAATCAGAAGGTAAAATTTCAATGTAAGTCATAGTCCAAAATAATTCCTATGCACTATTAAAACTCAACATGCACACATTTGCACCTCTCCCACATCATGGAATTTGAATTATGTCCCCTTTTTCTTCCTCCATTTGCATTTTGTAAATTCTCACAAGATGTTCACTTGGTGCATTCTTCAAACTACCCCAAGGCTATTTCTCGGATTTCTCAAAGAGCCACATTACATTAAAGTGTTCTAGATTATGATTAAGCAACCATTGATCTAAATAAGCTTATAAAATTATTAGAGAGCCAACAATGGAGCAAAGGAAGCCAACCAAGGAGATTGGTAAGCTCAAGAACTAGAACAAAATATCTTAGACAAGCTCATGAATGACATGACAAAGCAGAAGAAGAAATGAAAAGAGAAATTCCTTTGGATCATTATTTCATCTTAGGTGTTGAGGCTTCCAGTACTGTGGCTGAGATCAAGAAGGCTTACCAAAAAGCTACTCTCAAAGACCATCCAGACAAGGCTGGGCAGTTTTCAGTACGAAGTGACAGTGGGGACGATGGGTATTTGAATGAACTTGGGGAGGAGGTTCGGAGAGATGTTGAGAGGATTTTTAAAATGATTGGAGAAGAATATGCAATTCTTTCAAAAATTGGCAAGAAGATGTGCTATGATGCTGAAGAAGAAGCGAGGAAACTTCCGACAAGAGGAAGTAGTGGGTCGAAAACTCTGTTAGAGGTATACCATTACCAACATGAGAACAACAGTAGGTGACATTGATATTGATGGGACTCGTGGAATGGATATACCGAATATAAATCTCTTTGAGACCTGCGAGCTTCTAGATCTGCACGGTAGAGCCTCAAATTTAGATTCCTATTCACCATGTATTTATGCTTTCTTATCACTGCAATTATATAATGTCAATACATTTAACAAAGGAGGTGGGATACTCTCACCTTCAAATAACATTCTGTCCCCCCCCTGCATCGCATCGCCTCACTTAAACCCTCTTCAAACCTAAATTCTAAATCTCACAGCTATTAAATGCATGGTCTCGTCTTGTTCTGGTATAGCCCACAAACAACAGGGTATGCACCCCCTATACCACTAATATCTATCTTATTTACATATCGATCTTGATAACAACATCAAGGATATTTCCTTTCACTACTTGATCCCCCCTACAAATAAATTCAGACATCCTTTATACATAGAGGTTTGGCCTCTTCCAATTATAAATCGAATCAATATCCTTCACATTACAAAGATTTCAGATCTGAGCCTATTGTCCCAAAAATCAACCTAGCAGCGTTTTCCAAAATAACTAGCAGTTGAGATCATTAGCTAAGTCGAGGTGGAAGGATCCATATTCGAAAATAAAAATCGACCTGCTATATCTTTTGTTGTGCATTTTTAATTTCATCAAAAATCAATACTAACAAGAAGATACAAAATTAGCTAGTGAAAATCTTGTCATACAATAATAAACTCAATTGCATTCATTGACAAAGAAAAATTGATACAAAAATAGCTTCAATATTCTTTTTCTGGCAATTGCAGTTCCAATGGTGCTTCTTCTAACTTCGCAATTGAGTTATGAAAACATAACTCTTTAGGCTCACAATCTGAATTTGATAAAATAAAAACTCCCTTACAAATCAATTGCAAACAATTTTAGATTACAGTCATGGAAATGGTGAATGAGATCAAGCAAATTCTGAAAGAATGGAAGTTCATATGGCTGTGTCAAGCTCATTTGACATGGTGAATATTATTCGTAATGGCTTCTCTTGGAGGATGTGACAAAGAGCTGCAGCTTCTTCATTTCATGAGACTTGTGTTTCATGTTGACTTTAAAAGTCAACTCCCTCTTGAAAGGATCATTACCTATATCTTGGATTATGGCTCCCTCTAAATATCGGGGAAAATGATCTAGCTTAGAGCATAGTCATTGACTTTTTCAGCAATTCTGCTACTTTTCCTATATATTGGACCATGTTGAAAAGTCATTTATTATACCAGGGATTCTATAGCTCCCTTTGATGTATTACCTCAGTTGATCATTGAGTCTTTTCTCCTCATCTTAAAAAGATATTAATATGTTGTATTGATAACCTCAATATTATAGGTACTCCTGGCTACATGGAGATTCCAGGAAATTGGCTCTAAGTTTTGCCTTGGAATGATTTGCTCCAAATCTGATTAAGTCAAGGTGACCAACCCTTATTAGTACTATTTCAAATATCTCTTGTCATGTTCGAGATGGACCAAAGAGGACCCAACCAATACATATCATAGATTGAATTAAGTTACATATTCCTTCAAAGATTCAGTGTTGTAGCAGAAGATTGTGGCAATTAAACAATGTTAATAAAAAGATAACTTTTGTCCTCAAGGGTTAGTGTTGTCATTGTAAAAGGCCCTTACAACTATGCTTATTACCAAACTGAATCAAGACATCCTTCCACTAGACTTGTAACAATGGAGAAACTCTGCAAATGATGGGACTACTACTATATAAAGCCCAAACTTCATGAAGATCTTCTTACTATTGTACAAAAATATTGTACTAGTGTAACCCTTCAAAACCTTTACTTGTTGAAAGTTTTCCTTAGTAAAAACCCTCATTGTAGAGGATTTGTTTTATTTTGTCAAAATGCTAATAGTATTGCATGAGGAATATTCCTATTTGATCATCATCATCAAATAGTCATTTGGGATCTCCAAAAAACTTTTAAGTACTTATTCCTTAATCCTGAGTCACCTTTTTACCCAATAACAATACTCCCATACTCGGGAGTCTTATTGGTATTCCCAAACCACAATATGCATATGGCATAGTCTCACCAAGGAAAGAAACAAGAACTATTCCAACCTTAGCCCGATTTCGCTCCATCAAAAGACATTGTCCATAATGGCTCTGAATCATCATCTGATGAATGAGCATCTTGAAGAGGTTGAATCTCTTCTTTGTCCATAAAGAAATCATTCTCCAAGTCTTCCTCCAAGTCACTTGGGTTATTAGTGGGATCATCCAAGTCCTGCACATTCTTTTTCCATAAAGAAAAAAAACTTTTCCCACCAAATACTGGAATAGTAGCATAGGTGTCCATTTGAAGAGTACCTCAATCTAAGTGACCCATTTTTTACTACCACATCCATTGTCACTTCTTTTTTAGGATGGACATGAAGTTGTATGACTAGGTCCTTGATAAGCTCGATGACTGGTACTTATCTAGTATCTAGGGCAAGGATGTTTTCATAAGAACTTGTGTAATTCAAGCCTTTCAATAGTGTATATAGGATATTCATCTTGAGAAGTGAGCAAGATAGTCAGAGCACCGGTTTTGAACTTCTTATTAGCACCATCAAAGAAGAGGGTCCCAGTGCCAAGGCTAGGGATGACTGAAGGCTCAAATGAGGACCAATATTTCCCTCCATAAATGAATTAATCCCTATTTTTAGAATAGAATAATATCTCATATTATTTCCTCCTTGTGAGAAGTTCTGGTGCTAGTGACAGGTATGACAGAAAGTTTCACGGTCTTCGTATCTATCAATACTACAATGGCCTTTGAGGTTTTTTTGGTAATCCCTCTTTGTTTCAATATCATGATTGGATCTAGTAATTCAGGAGATAACCTGCCCATAAAAATCAGGATTATGATTCAATTATGCTATCAGTTCAATTAATCATAAGAAAGAGGAAAAGGGGCGAAGTGTGACTAGTTTCATCTTGTGGATGTATATTACTACTAGACATATAGAATAGAAGAATCGTATGACTACAACTATATTACAGACAAAAGAAACTGAAATAGTTAGATATGGAAGGTAGTTATGGGTCTCAATCCCTTTTAGAGGGGCAACCTAAACTCGTGCTATGACTGACATAATCGAAATCCCATCGGAGAGAATGAAGTGTAGTGAGTGCTCTTTAGGTGTGAATTCTATGGAAATATCCTTCGTCATGTCAGCTGAAGTGTTGACTGCCAGGTCAATCTTGGTGACTTCCCATATATCTACAACACCTCTTGTTCGACTAAATCCACCATTGTTTATCTGAGATACAATGTACAATAAGATACACCCATAGACCTTCTTGAGTAGACACAGGTCAGTTCATAATTACATTTGTGAACTGAAAAAAATACAAGAGAGTTGCTATATTTATATCACACCTACCATCAACAATTTCAACACTATTATCATGGTTATTTTCATGCATAAGCTGCCTTACAACCATGAGATTTCAGCATGTATCTCAAAAATGCTATAAGATAGCGTGGATATCATTTACATCGCAATATATATATTCATGAAGCCATATGATCATGTCCAAAATACCATAGTAGGTACAACAAGAATATGCAGTTCCATGCCTATTACTATTTTGCAAATCATTAACACTATGCCGATACATATTCTGCAATACATAAATAGTGTCATGCCAATACAACTATCTACATATTTGAATGTTGTTCTACCAACGTGAAGTTGTCGTACTGCTATACCAATGTTACATTTCATATCATACAAATGGAGTCTGAAAAGCATACTGCGTATGAATGACATATCAAAGACTGTCATACAAATGCCTAAACCGTTTTATAGGGAAAATTGCCTCCAATTCGGAGCAATGTTCAAGATATGTAGTAAGCTACAATGAATCACATTTGAAGAAATTTTCAATGATAGCTGCAAGTTATAGAAATTTTATATAATGATACTTCTTCATAGTAGCCTTAATGCAAGACTTGGATCTATTGCAAAAATTTGAGGCTATAACAATAGCCTATCAGATTTCACTTCTTCGAAGGAAGAACCAAATAATTTCACTTATCTCAGAGATAATAAGATAAGGGTCGAACCTTAGAGATATCAGCAACCCAAGATTCAAAAGAAGTTAGTCAAGACCTACCTACCCAATGTATATCCAAAAAAAAAACAAAATAACTCTGAACACTGATCCTTCTCAAACCCTCGTGATTGACCTTTGCCACTTTTTACTGAGTTCACCTTTTGTAGCCTTTCATACTTTTCTATGAGACAAGCAATGCCCTAATACAAGGCCGAGTAATGTTATAGAGATGAGCTTAAGGATTAGATTCACTGTGACAAATGCTAGGAACTTCATGTCACATACATAGCTTTAGATGTGTCTTCACATAAACCTGCAATAGGGAAGGAATTATGGGTGAGACACCATCTCCGAAAACAAATTCAATTCAAGGATGTTGATCCTAAAACAAGCGAAGTAAAGAACAAAAGCTTCCTAGCTACAGTCATGGAAATAAAGCCTTAGATACAGTTCATTTGAACAACAATTTGACAGGGAGCTATGTCCTAGAGTTTCTTGATTGATGAAGCCTTGATCTCATTTTCTTGTTGGGATCTGCAACCTAGAATTTTGCAATAGGATTTTGCAAGCGATCCTTCTTGGTTCAATTCTTAAAGATGACTGATATTTGGAGAGGAAGGAGGTCATAGATAATTGTCAATGAACTTGTTTTTGATTGCTTTATACCTTGCTTGGGCTTGTCCTCACCTTAGCTCTGATACCATGTTAATTTTAATTAACATTTTCTTTGCTTGGGACAGTTACTTCAGTGATATATAATAGCCCATTTATATTTCCATTTCATTTCTATTAGGAATCACATAACTCAATATCATATAGATAGTAACTGAAGAAAGAACATAAACGATAGATGCAAAAGACAAGCCAAGATGAGAACACAAGGATATGGCTCAAACCAAGGAAAAACCCTTGATTAAATATTCTCATTATTAATATCAAATGTTCAACAAGGAGAAAGTACAAGAGATAAAAGTCAAAATTGACTTGCCAATTTGGAAATCCAATATCACCGCCCTTAGACAAATAGATGGTCCAAAATTGCAATTCAGGAGCAAACAAATTGTGCCCTATTAAACTGATGATATACTGTTGTAGAAGCTTGATATGGTTAGATTTACATTCCCTACATTGTTGTCTTACCTAACATCTCCAAAGCACCTCCATTCAACTGCATCTCTTATAGGCAAACAAGATGTTGCCCTTCGCTGGCCCTTAGGGTTTGTCTGTACCCAAATTGGTTCTCTTGCCCCCGTCATCTAGGCTTGTACAAAACTTACCTCAAGTAATGAGGTTATCTTTCTAAAGTATCTCAGCCCCCTGATTAGCAATATTAGGCCTTCTGCCTTCTTGAGAAGGACACCTTGAAGCTGCAGCCTACCTAGGAGAGAGTCTCCTTATCATAAATATTTAATGAGAAGCAATATTAAGTGCCATAAGTGCAAGTTCTGTACCAAAAGAGATTGAAGAGACACAGTGTCATCCAACCATAGAGAAACAAGATCCGTCCTAAGGAAACCACAGAGAACACCATCCGAAATTCTTAAGGTAGTCGTTTGAAATTGCGGAACCAACTTCACACTTTTTTTAGGAGCACCTCAATTGGGTATATATAGTTCTTTGACATTGTTGAAAGGTCACATCTCTTGGGTGAGTCGACCTTGAAGCCGACCTTTAAATTTGAATTTTAAAAATGAAATATTTCCCTCCAATTACATATTGAAGCCACCTTTGAATGTCTTAGGCAGGAGGCAGTAATAATCCAAATAGACACCTTCTTAATTATTTTCAAAGTAAAAATTTTTCCAATCAATTTGAACTTTCATTTTTGAAATTCTTCCCGAAGTTGCCTCATAAATTTAACAAATATCCTCAATCCCATGAGATTAGAAAGTAACCATTGACGTTTATGCATCATTGTAGAAAATTCTTAGCACCCAATAAAAATGGTGCGTAATAACTGGCTGAAGTTGGGCATGGTTTCACTTCTTGGGAGCACATGAGAACCCTAGAATATCGTCAAAACCAGTGCCAACCAAAATTATTAAGCCAATGTAACCACCTCAGTATATCCACTGTGTTGTGTCCTCTTCCTCTGTGCTTGATCATTACCAAGAAAAGAGAGATGCTAAAATTCAAATTCTTGCATGTTGGTCTCTCCCTTATTAGGTTTCTATCATTATTAGCAAGCTTCCCATGCTCTATAGAGGCATATTATGTTGGAAATAATATTGAGAGAGGGGGTGAATCAATATTATCAGATCAATAATTTCACTTTCAAAATTGATTTGTATACGCTACTTTAGCTCAGTGAACTAGCGTGTATATGCAACTATACTTAATGAAACCACCATATATGCAAAGATATTTTAATTTACCCAAATTATCATGTAATGAACTTCAATCAGTATATCAGCAAATCATTAGATAATGTAGTAAAAGTAGAATAAAGCATCACACATAAGAAACAAACATAAACACCAAGATATAAGGTGGAAACCCAATGTGGGTGAAAACCACCTGCTGCAATCGTCTCTGTATTCTTTTAATAATAAGAAAATCTTGTTTACAATTTTTGTACTGGTGCAGCCTTATACCAGTACGTAGGCTTCTACTTGCAGAAGGCTACAACCTTATCTCTTTCTCCAACTTCTATTGGAAGGTAACTACAACCCCCTAGCTCTTGTACTAGATGATATGCTTACTAGTACGTAGGTGCTAGCCTATAGAAGGCTACAACCTTCTCCTTTCTTCCAAGGACCACGTTTCACAAATTTTCAACTGGATCTATCAACAACATCATTCAATCATAAAATATATATCTACATCAACCAATCTCTTATTGAGCCAACCACAACCAAATCATTCAATCACTTTGACAACCCATCAATCTGATCTTTTAGAATTCTATCACTAGAATACAGTAACCAGAACCCAAGCCAGAACCCAGAACACTGCAACAAAAAACAATAGCAACTAAAACATTGATTATAAGGTATACACTACTTTCTTGTGCCAAAATTGTGTGTATAGATGCTTTCCTCAAAGCCAACTAGCATATACATCTACAAATATTAATTCATAACTCTGCAGCTATACCAGACTTCAGTCATACCCAGATCATATCATTTACAAAATAATATATGTGTCAGTATTCAGATCTAGAATATTCATGAGAAAAAACACATAATGATAGTTCACTTTACGCCTTAAGATCCCGATTCATCATTAGATATTATACTCCATCAACCGCTAAGGTTCCTCCTTGGTTTAGATCCAGTAATGCACCATAACCCAATAACTTGCATACTGGATCTCACTCTTCATCAGATATTTAATACTTGAGTGCCTTGGCCTAATGATATTCTCCTCTTTTTATAGTTTTAGGCCTTTCTCAATACCATGGACCAAAACCAGTTATGACCAATACCTTTGATCAAATACCTAGGGTCAATACCTCGGACCCAATACCTTGCACCAATACCATGGATCAAAATACCATGGACCAAATACTTCAGACCAAAAACTTAGTTTTCCAAGGTATACGTCCTTTTCCTTTTGTGAAAGTGTGTGTGTACGTATATGTGACTTGTATACAGTGAACCCGCATGTATACATGACTTGGATAATGGTGAACCTGCGTATACCTCTCTTTCTTCATTCTGTGAAGTCTGATCTATAATTCTGAGCTGTTAACCTGCTGTATTGTGATCTATCATCTGAGAGAGTTTCCATCAAGGACAATACCTATGTCATAATTCCAACAATCTCCCCCTTTGGACTTGATGGCAACAACCACACTATCACTCTCCCCCTTTGACATCAAGGGCAAAGGGTCATGCTGCCCCTTAGTGCATGTTGCCCCTTAGTGCATGCTGGATTCTTTGATATGCTAAAGTGTGCTGATTGAGCTCCCATGATCGAGTCCATGCTCCCCCTGAGCACAAGAAAGGTCTACAAAATGATGTTCTAAAATAAGAACATGACTCTATACATGCATCATAAATGACCTTCCTATCACCAATGACTCATACATACATCCATCTCCCAACAAAGTGGGGATATACCAAATTTGATTCATCCACCCAACCAAGTGGAGATATATCAATTGTTTATACATGTCAAAAAAAAAAGAAACATTACATCATCCATCCCATGCATAGTGGGGTTACAAATTAGGTCTCTTTCATGACCGTTACATAAAAAGATATACATGACATATATAGCAGAGACCAAATATCTTAAACAAGACCACGATAGTCATCAATAACTATCATCAGCAGCATCTGTCAATCAACATCCAGACTAGCAACCATGTTCTCCCCCTGAACCTGTTCCACCTAAAACAAAATCTGCACTGACATCTTCTGAGATAATGTCAACAAATGCATTATTAGAAGCATATGCTCCCCTGAACCCGTGTCATATGTTCACTGTCAGATTTGATCATTTCATATATCAGAAGAGTTATCAAGGCATCATCATCAATCAGATATATATCAAGTTATCAAAAACTTGTGAGAGCCAACATATTTCCACATGTCATCAACAGACTGTAACCATCATCAAGCAGAGCAGATAATTCACTGAACCATATCAAACCCCTTTCTTCTGAGTCTAGCCCACTGCTTTTCCTCAAACCAACATGTATGCAACTGTACCCATAGAAACCAATGTATATATCCAACTATGCTTCATTAAACTTGCGTATAACCACCTTTCTCTGAAGAAGATAGGATTTAACAATAGGATGATGCAGCATCTACTCCTAGCTTTTCTCTGAGATATTCAAATGTCTCTTTGGGTAGTGGTTTAGTGAATATATCAGCAACCTGTTCTTTGGAGGGAACATACTCCAATTTGACCTCTTGTTCAAGCACTTGTTCACGTAGAAAATGATATTTGATGGGTATGTGCTTGGTATTGGAGTGCATGACTGGATTCTTTGAAACACTGATGGCACTTGTATTATCACATAGAATGGAGATGGGTGGAGTACATGTGATCTGAATGTCTTGCATGTTTTGCATCATCTAAAGTAGTTGTGTGGAGCAAGATGCAGCAGCCACGGATTCTGCTTCAGATGTAGATAATGCAATTGAACTTTGTTTCTTGTTGAACCAAGACACTAACCTAGAACCCATATTGAATGCACCACCACTTGTGTTTTTCTGTCACCAACACTTCCTGCCCAATCTGCATCTCTATATGCATGAAGTGTAAGATCTCTATCTCTAGGATACCATAAACCAAATTTTTGTGTTCCTTGAAGATATTTGAAAAATCTTTTGACTGCCCAAAGGTGTGTTTCCTTAGGATTTGCTTGGAATCTTCCAACTATTCCCACTGCATGCATGATGTCCAGTCTTGTACTTGTTAGATAAAGAAGACTGCCAATCATGGATCTGTAAGTTGGTTGATGTATTTTTGTTGATTCATCATTTGAGCTAAGATTGCATCCTGTTACCATTGGGGTACATACTGGTTTAGAATCTTCCATGCTATACTTTTTTAGGATCTATTTGAGATATTTTGTTTGTGAGAGAAAAATACCATCTTTATTTTGTTGAACTTGTAGACCAAGAAAGTAGGTAAGCTCACCAAGCAAGGACATTTCAAATTCTTGCAGCATTACTGAGGCAAAATTATGATTCGTGGATTCTTCATTGATACCAAAAATGATATCATCAACATACACAATAATTATTACCAATTTATTAGTGTCCATCTTTGTATATAGATTGCTATCTGCTAACCCCCTTGAAAAACCCTGTTGGTGGAGATATTTGTCAAGACAGTAATACCATGCCCTCGGAGCTTGTTTTAGACCATAGAGAGATTTTATGAGTTTGCATACAAGTTTTGCATCATTTCCAAGAATGAATCCTTCTGGTTGTTCAATATAGACTTCTTCTTCTAAGTCTCCATTAAGAAAGGAAGATTTTACATCCATTTGGTATA
>Ga0115851_101796_pt2 | contig 11072 bp, 5 predicted proteins | sample InSIn2gowninarea_FD_83865 | JGI IMG/M metagenome (GOLD analysis project Ga0115851, IMG submission 83865)
ATTGCAGGGTAGGCCTGGGTGATTTTTGGTATTAGAGCTGGAATGTTCTGTTGAAGATATTTTTTTTTTTTTTTCTAAATGAAGACATAAGGTTTTGTTGAAGAATTGAAATGTATTTTTGAATGTGTGATGAATGATGAAGATCAGATTTTAAATCTGATATGCAGCGTACACAATTGCAAGTGAACAGGATTGCAGTGAAGGAAATTGCAGAAGCGAATGAAGGATGAGATCAGGCAGGTGAGATGATTTTCTGATTTGAAATTTATGATTGAGGTTTATGGTTGCAGAGAAGATGATGGCAGTGAACCTGACATTCAGCGAGAGGCTGGATAGGGAGGACAATTGCAGTGTCCTGAAGAGAAAGGTGAGTTGAAGAGATAGCCTAAAGAAAGAGCAGAGAGAGTGCTCAAGGGTTCCAGAGGCAGTGAACCAAGTACTTACCAAAAGACTGAGTGAGGAGAGCTTGGTGAGGTAAGGGGCAGCAAAGGAGATTGCTGTCGTAAGGCTAGTGCAACTCATGATGAGTGGGAAACTCATGGAAAAGATGATCATGGAGGATCAGAAAAGAGGTTCAGAGGAATGCCACAACAGTAGGATGAGTGATGAGGTCAGAGAAAGAGAGATTGCAGTAATGAAAGTACAATTGCAGGTACTAGAGGAATGGCTGCAAGAGCAGGAAAATCAGAATAGAGGTTGGATCTTTCCACTGAAGGGAAAGAGAGTGATTTGGCAACCATTGCAGATGAAGTTGAGGCAGATTGTGATTGCCTTATTTAAGAAAGGACTTAGAGTTCTTGAGCCAGAGATGGAATTTGAAGATTCCACATGCAGATTTGTTCAGAAGGAAGTATTGGAGGAAGCAGTCAAGACTGAAAAGTCTTGTGGTTTTAAAACTGACAAGTTGTGCATGTTTGCAGGTGCAGTACAAGGAGATGAGCAAGCTTTAGAGTTTGTTCAAGAAGAATTGAATCTGAAGGCTGTTCAGATCAATGATGAGATGACAAGATCTCAGGAGGAGATGAAGATGAAGGAGTCTACTCAGAATGTTGGTGCAGAGAGAGAAAAACCAGCGGATGATTGGTTAAGAGCTGGTGAAGGTATGGAAAATCGTGTGAAGTTTCCAAGTTTTATTCCTAATGAAGTTGTTGAGTTGTACAGGAAACTAGATCTCCAGAGAAGAGAATTGGAGAGACAAAGGACTTATGTGCAGGATAATTTGCTGGGAAAGCAAGGCAGGAAAGTTTTCATGAAGGATAGTCATGAAGCAGATGATGGTAAGAAGGTGAGACTAGTTGGCAGTCTCATGGTGAATGCAAATCAGCATACTGATGTGCTGATAGAGGAGTTGGGAAGAAACTCAGAGCAGCATACTGAAATGTCGCCAGAGAAAGTTGAGGAGAAAGTCAGTGAAGATTTTCTGAGTCTTGAAAAAGACTGGGAGCTGTGGATGACTGAATCAACAAGTGAGACCATTGGGTCTTGTGATTTTGAAGCTGACAATTTGATTGTGTTTATAGGTAATGTAGAAGACAGTCCATCATTTGGAATTGTCTTGGAAGGAGGTGAACAGTTGCAGAAAGAAGATGAGACCGTAATGTCTCATATGCAAAGGCTTGTTACTATGGGTGACAAGGAAAAGTTGGATTGTCTGTATAGCCAAGAGAAGAGCCAAGAGAAGACTAGTGGACAACATTTTGGAACTGCTACAGTGATAAAAGATGAAGCTACAATGTTGGAAGAACTTGATTTGATTGCTAGAATCAACCAAGATGATGATGGACAATTACTGAAGATTGTCAAAGAAGAAGATGGAGGTTATGCAGGAGTTAAATTGCAGCATGTTGATGAAATGCTGAAATGTTTGCTGGAGACATTTGAACCAGAGAAAGAAGTTGTAGATGAAATTGCAGATGACGAGCAAAAGAATGTTGCAGAGGGACAGGAAGTTTGGGAGGCAGCAACATGTAGGGCGATGGTAGCTGAGGCAACACTAACAGTAGCAATATCTATGGGGGCACTAAAGCCTTATGTTTTTCATTCTAACAATTGTTTTGTGAGTACAGGTATTATTGAAGATGCTGGAGAAAATCTATTAGACAAAGAAATTGAACTGATGAGGCGGATGATGATGAAAGTATCCTGGAAGAGGCCAGCAGCAAAAGAAAGACAACAAAAGATTGTGAGAGCACAGCCAGTGGAGCTATGCAGCATAAAGTGTGGAAACCTGGAGAAGAATATCAGAAAAAAAGCAGTGGCAAGTTACAGCACAAGATATGGGATCCAGGCATACACAGATCGGAACACATAATCAGGCGATCATGTTTAGTTTCAACGTTGAGAGTCTGATGCAGGAGCATCAAGACCATTTTTTCATTTGTAAATATGTGATTAAAGGGGGTGTGACAATTTTTAATATTTTATTAATTAATTTGTTATTTTTAATAAAATAGGAGAAAGTGAGGATTTTGTAAATATTCTTTTAATTAAAAAGAATATGAGAGAAAATAGAGTTAGATAGAAATTCTAGGAAGTAGAAATGCTATGTACGGGACTTAGTTGAGTCCACACCTAAAATCTATTTAAATTAGATTTAGTTGCAAAACTTTAGGGATAAATCTAGATTTTAGGGGTGTTGAGTTATTTAAGGAGATTTGACTCTAAATTGGTTTAATTAATTTGTATAAATTATCAAGCCTAAAAGACATTGAAAGAGGAGTGAGTGTGAGATTGAGAGTAGACTAGAACAGCAAGGCTGTAAGCCTTCAGCAATTGTAAAGGGCCACATAAATGAAAGGTCTGGCCAAGGCGAGAGGAAGTTTGTAAGTAAATTTGTTTTGTTCAGATTATGTATATTTGCTGTTAAACTCTGAAACTGGGAATGAATTATGCACATTTAAATTGGTGGTGTTATGAATTCAGAGACAACTGGATGAATTATATTTTGTATGGATTGATAGTTCGATCTGCATAGTCACTGTCAGTTGCACCGGATTGGTTATGAATAAATGGTGAATTATTATTGTTAATGTGTTGGTCTGTGGTCCAATGATAAAAGTCGACATATTATGTGAATCAAGTTATTGAAGCTGTATACAGGTGAAACTGAATTCAATGTATTTGAAATTGTATGAATTTACAATACAGAATGGTTTTCTGCGCAGTGATATGGAGTGGCATCGTTTATGCCTGGTATTAAAATTAATGAAATTGGTGGTGGTTTAATCTATGTTGAAAGCGCGGGTTTTGAATTCATTTACTCCGTAATGTTGGATTGATTGAAAACAAGCGGAATTGGGTTATATATAGCGTGGAATCGAATTGAGAGTATGGAATCGACTTTTATGGATCTGCTGGTACCGTTGAGGTAACAAAACAGAACGTAGAGACCGAGTGGGAATGATTTGTTTGTTAAAATTGACATTGATTTGTGAAAGAGTATGTTTGCAGGAGAGACCGTCAGCGCTGAAGAATTGTTAGCAGAAGTGACCGTATTGAATTGAGGAACAATCAGCGCTGAACATAAGTCTGGAAAAACTCGTTGAAATCCAGCGTGAGGAAATGTTGACGTTGTAATAACCATTAAGAATTTATTCAGGAATTGCAGAACATAAATCGTGGAGCCAATCCACAACATCAGGAAAGGCGTGGTTCCAAGATCGATTGTCATCGTATTTTAAAACAAACGCAGAGCAGAAAGCAGCGTTGAATGGTAAAGGAATGCGTGGACAGTTGAAACTGCAGAAATTATGAAGCTCAGGACTGCGTTTTGGAAGTTGCAGATGTGAACCGAGTTGGATAGCACTTGAAGGTAAAATTTGTTTAAATTGTGAGTCAAGTTGAATGAGAAGTAATCAATTTAATTTGCCATAAATTGTTACTGTGAGATCGATGTAAATGTACAGTTTTCAAATTCTGCTGTGTATATATAGTGATCAGTTTTCTGAGATAATGGATCAAAGCTTGCAATGATCGAGTGGAGTTGGGTTTTACTACTGGGACAGTCGATTTAAATATCGATTTGGTTTTGCATAAATGAATCTTGAGTGTTGCTGTGGTGATCGATTGTTATTGCCAGAAATTTTTAAATTCCATGGTGTAGATCTGTCAAGACACTTGTGGGAGAGTGCGCGCCAGCCAGTGAATGGGCGCAAAGGGCCGGTTGGTGATTCATTTATGATACAAACCTGTGGCAAATATATAATTAAATGTAGCGCTGGTGCAAATGCGTGGAGGAGGTAAGGTGACAAATCCATTTGTGGAATCCAAATGCTTGGTTCAAAGTTAATGTTGGATCCTTTGTTATTTTAAATGACGGTAGCAGTATGGAGTTCTATCCAAAACTCATCGATATCAGAATGCAGTGGTGTGAATTTGGCAGATTGCGCTTTTAAAGCATGGGCACATTTGGTTGACTTTTGATTGTAAAGAGAAACCCAGTTCTAAAAGTCATATGTGATGTTTATGAATGAAAGGTTGAGAGTTTAAATGGAAGTTATGAATGAAAGTTTGGGATGAAGTGTATAGATGTGTATTAATAATGGTTTCATAACCATTATTGTTTGTAGCCAAGTACTTACCGAGAGATGATGAAATTGCCGTGTGTTGAGAAATTGTTTGAGGTGCAGGTTTGTATATGCATGAGAGGAAAAGATCCTGGGTATTGCAGGCTAGCCCTACGTCATATACGCTCAGCCACGCGACTTGCTTCTAGGATGCTCCACCGCATGTGTCCGTCCATCAGCTCGATCTAGCTGCAACATCTGGTATCGTTCTCACCCATTGATTTTTTTGGGGCGATTCGATTGTGAGAAGGGTTTAGGGCTTTTCCAACTTCCGAACTCACCGTCTCTGACCGAAGAGGAGATCATTTGCTTCTTGGAGGTGAGGGTATTGGTTGCTCTACAACGACTTCGGCTCTTGGTTTCTCAGTTGGTCCTGTAACTCCTTGTCCATGAATCATGGCTCTATCGGTTCATCCCTCATGAGGAAAAAACCAGAACCCTCACCTTCAATCATTCAAGCTCTCCATTACTAGATATGTTCAATGTCTACTTTTGAAGTCTTTTCGACACACAGGGTTAACACATGGCTCTTGTTCGCCAGGTTTGGCACAAGGTTCCTCAGGATCAGCAAGGGGTGGTGGTTACCAACACTGGTTTAATGAAGGTAAGCCTATGTTTGCCGACATTTCTATTCACTGTTTTCCTTATTCATGCTATTCCTAACCACGTGAAGGATTCTGTGCAAGGTAGATGGACGACCCATGGATGGAGCTCTCCGAACTCAAGTAAGGTTGACATTTTCCTCTTGATTATTCTTTACTGTTAAATAAAAGACAGGAATTCTACCACAAGTTCTGAAAATGACTGTAAATGATCTTGCAGGTAAGCTGTTGTTGCTGTCGAGGTGTTTTCGAGATTAAGTCTGCATCTCCAGAGATCATGTGAACTCATATTCTCCACGATTTGTCACAGGTTGGAAAATATCTCCACGGGTTCCTTGAGTTGACTGTTTCGTTTTAGTTGCAGGCTAGCCCTACGTCATATACGCTCAGCCACGCGACTTTAAATGGAAGTTATGAATGAAATTTTGGGATGAAGTGTATAGATGTGTATTAATAATGGTTTCATAACCATTATTGTTTGTAGCCAAGTACTTACCGAGAGATGATGAAATTGCCATGTGTTGAGAAATTGTTTGATGTGCAGGTTTGTATATGCATGAGAGGAAAAGATCCTAGGTATTGCAGGCTAGCCCTGCGTCATTTTTGGTATCAGAGCTGGAATGCTCTGTTGAAGATATATTTAGCTAACTATTATGCATTACTGTATAAATATTCTAAATGATTATGTTCTTATAAGCAAATAACTTTTTATAAACTAATATTATCCTTTTCCAAATGAAATCTATGATACTTATCTGATTTAAATTTGTTAGTCTATAAGTCCAGATTCATTTGGAAAGTCTCTCCCACCCACGAGCCTGGTGATCACGTCCAGGCTCTCCCCCGAGCACTTTCTCTTTTTTGCAAAACTGGATTATATCCAATTACAGTCGGGTACCTTGGGCCGTAGGACTCATTGTCTAGCCTCAAGTCCTGTACTCTCTTGACTGTATTTGCGTGACTTCCCACCAGTTTATCCAGAATATCCTTTTTCAATTCTTTCCCCCCTCTATATTTCCCTTTCCAGGGCAAGGGTGTAACTGTTTCTTTTAACTATGAAAACAATTTATCTTTTCATTAACATGTGTGAACTCCTAATTACTCATTAATTATGTAACCAATTATAATATTCCCTTTCAGCCTCAGTCATTATTATAACGTAAAAGAAATTAATGTAGCAAGACATAAAAATGAACTTAATAACCACAATAATTTTTCATGTAGCTTGGGGTGTTACATCTCCCGCCCCATATGAGGAACACCATCCCTAGTGTTTTGTTGATTTAAGAAAACAACACTGGATAAGCTTCCCACATAAATCCCTCCTCTTCCCGGGTGGCCTCATCCGGGCCAAAGTGCTTCCACTGCACTTTAATCTGGGTTGATGGCTCGCTTCCGCAAGGTGGTTTTTCTCTGATCAAGAATACGAAGAGGTTCTGCCAGAAACTCTCCTTTCGATTCGACCTGCACATGCACAATTCACAGTCATAGTCTCCTCAAAACAATTTATCCAAAAAAATACATATTCCCTTATTCCCTTAACTTATTACCTGAATATTTCCCAGCTTATTATATGTTGTGGGTTGTACACATATTTTTTTAACAACAAAACATGAAAAATGTTGTGGACCCAAATGTAGCTTGATAACGCAAGCTTATAGGCTACTGGTCCAATCCGTTCCAAGACTTGAAAACGTCCACAGTACCGAGGTGCTAATTTAGCACAACCCCTCCATTGTAAGGAACTTTTTTAGGGCTTTACTCTTAGATATACATGATCTCCTTGTTGAAATTCTTTGTATGTCCTCTTTTTATCTGCATACATTTTCTTCCTATCCTGGGCAGCCCTTAGATTCTGTCAAACCTTCTTAATAGTTTCCTCCATTTCTACTAGCATGTTGGGCCCCAATGCTAGCTTATTTACTGGATTATTCCAATCCACATGCACTCCGCACTTTCTTCCATATAATACCTCAAAGGGGCTCATACCCAGTGATTCATGATTTCCATTGTTGTATGCAAATTCCACTAGGTGGAGGTAGCCCTCCCACTTATGTGGTTGTTGCATCACAAACATGCGTAGCATATCCTCCAACACTTGATTTACCTATCTAGTTTGTTCGTCCGTTTGAGGATGGTAAGCCATACTAAATTGGATCTGGGTACCCAATCCTGAAAAGAGGGTTTTCCAGAATGTGGATGTAAATTTCACATCCCTATCTAAAATTACCACCATGGGTATTCAGTGTAGACGAAAGATTTCCTTCATAAATATGTTTGTGATTTCCACAGTTTTGTAAGTGGATTTCACAGGTATGAAGTGTGCAGTTTTGCTCAATTTGTCTACTACCACCATAATTGAGTCGTGCTGCTTCCTGGTGCAGGGTAAACTGGTGATGAAGTCTAATGATATGGTCTCCCATTCCCATTCCAGAATGGGAAGTGGCTGCAACAAACCAGCGAGATGCTGATGTTCTTCCTTCACCAACTAACACTCCAAACATTTGGACAAGTACTCAGTAACATCCGTCCTTAACCCCGACCAAAAATACCCTTTCTTGATGGCTGAAAGTAGTTTCTGGTAACTTGGGTGGCCCGCACATGGTTTCCGGTGAAACTCATCCAATATTAATTGTTTAACAGAGTTTTGGTTAGGAACATAAATTCTGTTTTTGAAGGTAAGGATGTTATCGAGATTTATTTCGAAATTTTATTTCTTCCCTTTCAACAGAGCTTCATTTTTCTATTGCCAAAGAAAAGTGTACTCTAGATCTTTGATAGATGCCTCCTTTATGATTTCAGGAATGTTTGAGCGTGCTTGGCTGATTTGGACCTCATAAATACAATGTACTTTCCTACTCAATGCATTGGCCACTCAATTTTCCTTCCCCTTAAGATGTTTCATTTCAAAATTGAACTCACTTGCAAATGTTGTCCATCTGGTTTGTCGAGCATTTAAGCTAGATTGGTTGAAGAAATTGGTAAGGTTGCTATGATCCGTTAACACCAAAAATTTCTTCCCCAACAGGTAGTGTCGCCACATGTTAAGTGCATGCACTATCGCTATTAATTCGAGGTCATAAGTAGAATATCGTTGTTCATACTCCTTCAATTTCTATGATTCGTAAGCAATAACTTTTCCTTCTTGTGTCAACACTCTGCCAACACCTTCTTTACTTGTATTCGTGCAAATCACAAAAGACTTTTCCAGATTTGCTACCTTTAGTACGGGTGCAGTGGTAAGTAGGTGTTTTAATCTTTCAAAGATTTGCTCACACTCTTTTGTCCATTGAAATATGCACCCCTTTTTTGTAAGGAGGTCATAGGAAAGGAAATTTTTGAAAATATTTAAATGAACCGACTCAGCCAAAATTTTTTATTAAAAAAAAGGTCAATACCAGCTCATCCACCTCGGGTTGAAACAGGGGAGCCTTCGGCTAAAAATGAAGGTGCCATTATTTATTTTGGGAATTTCCAATTGTTTATGAACGTTTCAAATATTATTCCAGGGAATCAAAAGTAAACTTCAAGGAAAATCAAAGAAAAATATGTAAAGAGAGTATTATGCTTTGTGATAAGAAACAAAGTGAAGAAGATGTAAAGAGGGGATTATGCATTGTGATAATAAACGAATTGATTTGTAGATAAATTGTAGAAGAGAAAGATCTATTGTTTATATGGAAAAATAAACGTGAAGCAAAGGGATCATACCATCACCTCTCACTCTCAATGTACTATTAAGGGCATTGTTCTACTCTTGAAATAATGTAACTACTTTATCTCAATTTAATAATCCTCATTTTTGTTCAACTACAGAAATCTCTTTTGCAAAAGAGTTCAAGAAGAAGGTAATGTTAATGATTGGGTAACTCAGCCTGTTAGACCTATGACAACATGGAAAAGAAGAAATACTCAGCGGAAAGCAGGGTTAGATAGACGTATGTCACATGCAAAGGAGTAACAAGAACTTTCCAAAGGGAAGAAGGAAGGATTAGAGAACTTTCCAAAGGGAAGAAGGATAAAAGTTTTGAAGGGTAATAGTTTTAGTGCTAACCTCAGTGTATAGAAACTGGAATTACAGGAATTAATTGCAGATATCTCTGCGTAGGTTGAAACTCTACAAGACCAACTTAGACTGTAGTGTCGATCATAAAAAGAAGATAAAGATAAACATTGTGAATGGACTTAAAATGTGGTGACATTACCTATTGGGGAAGAAATTTTTTCTGCTAACAGATCACAACATCCTTACTAAGTTCTTCAATCGGTCTAGCTTAAATGCTCGACAAGCCAGGTGGACGACATTGTTAAGTGAGTTTTATTTTGAGATGAAGCACCTTAAGGGGAAAGAAAATCGAGTGGCTAATGCATTGAGTAGGAAGGTACATTGTATTTATAAAGTTCAAATCAACCAAACATGCTCCAACATTCCAGAAATTATAAATGAGGCATCGGTCAAAGATCCAGAATACACTGTTCTTTTGCAGCAAACAAAGGAAGCTCTATTAAAATGGGAAAAATCAGATTTCAAAATAAATCTTGATAACCTACTTACCTTTAAAAAAAGAATTTATATTCCTAACTAGAACTTTGTTAAACAACTAATAATGGATGAGTCTCATTGAAAACCATGTCCGGGCCACCCAGGTTACCAAAACTTTTAAAAAACCATCAAGAAAGGGTATTTTTGGCCTTGATTAAGGAAGGATGTTATTAAATACTTGTCCAAATGTTTGGAGTGTCAATTGGTGAAGGTGGAACATCAACATCTCGCTAGTTTGTTACAACCAATGCCCATTCCGGAATGGAAATGGGAGACCATATCATTGGAATTCATCACTGGTCTACCCCGTACGAGGAAGAAACATGACTTGATCATGGTTGTAGTATAAAAATTGAGTAAAACCACACACTTCATACCTGTGAAGTCCACTTACAAAACGATGGAAATCACAGACATATTTATGAGGGACAATTTTCACCTACATGGAATACCTAAGGTGGTAATTTCAGACTGGGATGTGAAATTTACATCCACATTTTGGAAAACACTCTTTTAAGGATTGGGCACCTAGATCGAATTTAGTACAACTTACAATCCCCAAACAAATGAACAAACTGAATGGGTGAATCAAGTGCTCAAAGACATGTTATGCATGTTTGTAATGCAACAACCACATAAGTGGGAGGATTACCTCCACCTCATGGAGTTTACATAGAACAATGGACCTCATGAATCACTTGGTATGAGCAGGGAAAATTTTAAGAACCACCCTACATTTATATGTATAATAAATCGGCTAATCCCCATGATACATAGGAAAAATAGGAGGCGATTTTATCAATAATATAATATGTATATATAATTTTTTTGGCGAATCTCTCACCAAATTATATTATCTTGTATAGTGATGGAGGATCTTTCACTTAATTATAAAATCTTGTAAGATCTTGGCAAATCTTTTACTGAATAATAAAACATTGTGAAGTATTGGCGAATGTTTTTTTGAAGTATAAAACCATATATGATAATGAGAAAACATATTCATTACACTGTAATATGCTAACATACATGTTTGGAAAAAATAAACATAATTTTCTCTTCCTACAAACAATGTTCCAAGTTTCAATGGTCATGTTTGGCAAGGTTCTTACAATACACTCTTTCATATCCTTCTATTGGTTTTGATAATATTCCACAACAAAGTTCTTGTAGGTGTTGATATTGACAACGAGTTCTGTCAAGGTAGGAGAGATTAATCTTTTCTCTACAACTTTTGTCAAGCTACCACTTTTTTCAAGTTATCAAATTTCTTTCTTATTCCATAGACTCCAACTGCGAGATTAAAAAAAAACACATCAATTTTTTTTATGCCAACATGCCAACAAGTAGCAAGCCCCAACT
>Ga0115851_101913_pt1 | contig 11069 bp, 17 predicted proteins | sample InSIn2gowninarea_FD_83865 | JGI IMG/M metagenome (GOLD analysis project Ga0115851, IMG submission 83865)
AAATAAACATAACATTGTAAATAATGGAAACAACGTGTACATAAACATAAATGAAACAAAGAGGTACATAAACAAAATAATGCTCAAATGGAGAAAACATATCAATAATATATGGAAAAATCTCCCTTTATTGATTGTTGGTGGTAAAGGTTGAATACAATAGATGAATCTCAGACGCTTGAAGAGAACTCTTTGAGCTATGGAGCTCAAAAAATCCTTAGCAAGGGGGTTTCTTTCCTCAATCTCTTTGCAAGTTTCTCCTCTCTCTCAAAGAAGTGTGAAGACTCTCCAATGGTGGATTCATCTTCTCTCACTAAGATGTTGGTTTGCTTAGAAGCAATATGACCAAAATTTTAGTGCTCTTCACTTCCTTGGCTTCAATAATGCAATGGTGGTTTTCTCAAACAACAATTTGGCCATCATAACAATGTCTCATGTTTTGGTTCTCCCATGGCCTGTTTATATAGAAAAATTTTGAATCCTTTGTCCCTCTCTTGGTACATGTATGATAAAGACAAATGAGTAGGACAAGATGATTCCATTGAGGGTTTCATATCTCCAAGATGACTCGAATTCGGTTGTACTGGTTTGAACTCATGTCAGAGAATCGGCCCCAAGTGTGTATAGTGGTCCCAGATCACTGAGTGATCCTATTCTACAATTGCGTTGATTTTGGAGGTGTTGGGACAGGGTCCCCTAAGGTCAATTTTGGGGCAAAAGCCCAAGTTTTGGGGTTGAAAGCCCAAGTTTTGGGGCTGAAAACCCAAGTTTTTGTGATGTAAAGTGTAAAGTCTCCATAAGTTATGATCGCAGAGTGCGTAGATAGTAAGTGTCATAAAGGGATTTTCCCTTCTTTTATGTAAGTTGTGTCAGCTTGTATAGACCTACCCATGGTCTGCAGACATGGGATTGTATAAAAAGGAGAGACTTGGAGAGTCTAAGACAGTTCATAGAAGTGACGGTCATAGTTGATGTAATGGGGCAGTAGAAGTGATGAGCAAAGAGTATTAGAGTAGAAGAGGGGCTCTACAGCTGTGTGCACAGAGGCCTAGAGTAGAGTCTGCAACTGAGTGTGCAGACCCCTATAGCTAAGTGTGAAGGGTAGTTTTGAGTCTATAAGAAAATCTAAAGTATCAATAAAGAGACTATTATGGAAATATCTGTGTTTTATCCATTTACATCTCTTATGAATGAATGCATTTATGTTATGATGAATAATGGGTTTATGATTTAATATTGTATTGATGCACAATTCTGCATGGTTTACATTATTATATGAACGCAAGTAATAATATATTTTTATGCAAATAATATCTTAATGCAGGTGAACGATATCAGATACTTAAGTCGATCTAAGTAATAACAAACTTAGGAGTGATTACAGAGGTGCGTAAGTGGTTGGTTTGCTTGTTTAAGGTTCGCGAAAGATAGTCGTAGATCTTTGCAAAGGTCTAAGGGTGATTAAGAGAAGTATATCGATAAGCCCTAAAAGGCTTATTGATCTTTTTGAAGGCATATTTAGGGCATGAAATGACATAATAACCATCTCTATGTGTGGAAACCTCATTCCAGAATCCCCCCATACTACTTCCGGTGAGACTTTAGTCCGCACTCAGTGGATTGATGCCAAAAGGGCCAGTAGTGTAGGGATTTGTTTGGAAAAATTAACTCTGAATCTAGGTCAAGACCCACTAAGCCAACAAATGGTTTTGTTGCCAGGATCAGGATCTACATAAACAGGTGTGATGTCACATCATTGGAATCCAACTAAGAAGGAAATTGAAGATTAGTTGGATAGAAATATCCATGAATTTGCAATGCAAGAGAACAGAAATCCACAATTGATGAAAGAACAGTGGTTGGACAAGTACCTATACACAGAGATACATGAAATTTTCTTATGTTCCTTCCCAATCGAATTATATGAGTGGATTGCTAAATTGGAAGATGACCAAGGAAGGTGGAGGCTTGATAGTCCGATAGTGTAGACCCAAGAGTTAGTGTGGAGATTGGAAGCCTCTAAAGATAAGATCACACACGTTTTCAATCATTGGCTTGATTGTATCATTGGAGGATTTGTGACAGAGTTTGCAGTCAATATCTTGGTTAGCTACAGTGAAGCAGAGCGACGCTTCTTCAAAGGACCACGAGGTAAGTATTTAAGGTCACTGAATAGTTGGATTAAAATGCTCTTGTGTGAAAAGTGGGTTATGCAATTACCTTGATGTTTGGAGATACGTGAAGTGGAAAGATCTTTAGGGATAGAAAGGGAACAGGAGCTGAATATAGCCCATTGATTGAGCCTACTCTAAGTGGAGATGAAGAAGCATCACAAGCTTCTCCACAGAGCATTATCTAGTCAATAAGGTGAGGGTTCCCACAAATACCACACCCACCCACAACACCTCCATCTTCACCTCTGTTTCATACACTTCGCCCACACTGCCACCACCTCCACCACCATTCAATATGGTGAATTCAGTAAAATTGCCCATTTTCAAGGGCTTGGGGAATGAGGACTCGGACCAATTTTGGTTCATTACGAAAGCTGTGGGGGAAGCCGAGGGCATCACAGATGATTAGATAAAGAAAGAAAGGTTGGTTACTACTTTACAGGAACGTGCGCTAACTTGGCACATTAAGTACTGCACTAATAACTCGATGGCCGACGTTGGTGGACATTCAGACTGCACTGAATAAGGAATTTAGTAGGCCCAAGTCTGAAGTGCAATTGATTGTTGGATTCAAGGAGATCATGATGAAGCCTGATGAGACACCTTGGGAGCTAGATCAGAGATTGAAGTGCAAGATCTATGAATATAACATGAATCTTATGGATGGGCTGCACCGCGAATGGTTTGTGGCTTCACTCTTGCCTCATCTAAGGATTACTTTATCACAACAGAAGATTGGGACCCAGTTGGAGGCCCTAGAAATTGTGATGAGACTACACGAGACACCAATTCAAGATGCTTCTTTGGGAGTTCAGCAGATTCATGCGGAGTTGTAGAACCTTTACTTAGAATTCCAAAGTTTGAAGAAGGATAGAGTGGCTCGGTCAGAGGTGCACTAAGAAGTTTGGTGTTTGAAATGTAAGAGTCAAGGGCATGATAAATATCATTACCTTGTCTTCACGAATTATGTTAGAGGACAAGAGCTGATGCCTCTGAGGTGGGAAGCTCAAGCAAGGCCACGTATAGGGCCCACGCTGTGGTGTGCTATTTGTTAGGTACCTGGAAAACATGTGACAGATAATTTCCACTTGCTGCAAAATTTTTTACAGACACCACAACATCTCTTTTGCAACTTCTACAAATTAGTAGGTCACGTGGAGTGCAATTTCCATAGTTACAAGTTAATTATGGAGATAAACGCACGTATCGAATGCAAATAGAAACTCAGCCTCTAGATCAAGGCATTGGGGGAGCATGAGGAGGATATCAGGGATGCAGAAGAGGCTGAGGCAAAGGAGGACCTACGAGAGGTTGGGGGAAAGTTATTTGCTACAATTTTGGAGGTCTAGGACACTACGCACGAGAATGCACGAATCTAACACACGTGTTGTGCCAATATTGCACCTAGTTTGACCACACGATAGAAGATTGCCCTGTATTAATAGCTAAGATGCGCGAAAAGGGGACGCAACCTCAACAGTCTAGACAGAACCTGCATATGATGAGGGCTAAACCCCACGAAGAGGATCCCAATGTGAATATTGTGTTGTGAAGTGGAATGACGATTGGTGAAGATAAGGGAAAGCAACCTAAAGAAGGTGAATGGGTCTGCAAAGCTATAGAAAAAGAGGTTGGCTTTGATTTAGAGTGTGCGAAGGAAATCTTCATGGAAGCAATGAAAAGATTCACTAAGGATTCTACTGCAGGAAGTCAGGATAAGCAACTTGATGAAATGGACCCATCCATGCTTACTACCTATATAAAGTTGCTACACGATAGTAAGGTCGTAAATGGATTATAAGAGTTGATCGATAAATGTTTTGGTAATGTTCCTAAGGGATCGCACGTGGTCAGGAAAATTGGTAAGCATAAGGCAATAATAGGGCATGGGATGAGGCTCATTGTGCAAATAAGAGATTATGAAATGGACCAAGTTATTCTGGATCTTGGGTCAAATGTGAATGTTTTGTTGAAATAAACATGGGAGAGAATGGGGATGCCTACGCTGCTCCAGAGGTTGCCAAAGTATTAGTGGAATTCCCTAAATCACTAAGGATGCTAACACCAAAGCCCATTTATCAAACTTGCTATCATATAACAAAACCAGGTCATTTACCTTAAAGGTGTGTAGCTTAATGTGTCGATCATGCCATGCTTTTTTGTGCTGCTTTTGGACCTATTGGTTAAATCCAGCTAGAAATATTTGTTCCTCAAGCTTAGCCAGCTACATGAGCCTCTCTTCTAGGGCTCTGTGCTCCTTCATACCCGTGAGTGCCATGATGCGTAGACTAGGCACAATGTATTCCGTGGGCATCATTACTTCAATGCCATATACAAGCCTAAAGGGTGTTTGTCCAGTCAACTTCTTGCATGTTGTCTGATAGGCCCATAGTACTGTGGGTATGTGTAGGTACCAATCACTTCACTGAGCATTGCAAACCTTGATCAATGCATTTTCCAGCACTTTATTGAATGCTTCCACCATCCCATTAGCATGCGGGTGATAAGGCATGCTTTTTTGGTGATATACCTTAAATTCCTCTGTCAGCGCACTGATCATCTCATTCAAAAAGTGTGTACCATGATCACTCATCAAAATATTTGGACAGCCAAATTGGGTCAGTGCATACTCAAAGAGGAACTTCACAGTAGTCATGCTTGTGCAATCCTTTATAGGCTATGCCTCCACCCATCGAATCAAATACTCCATCGCGGTGATAATGTACCTCGCTCCTGTCTTCTTCCCTTGGGGCTGAATGGGTCCCACAAAATCTATCGCCCATTTTTCAAAGGGTTGTAATGTCATTTTTGGATTTAGAGGCAGCTCATCCCTCCATGATGGCCTGCTAGTCCTTTGACGTACATCATAAACTTTGCAGTATGCTTTTGAATCCTGATGGAGGGTTGGCCACCACAACCCTACACATAGAATCTTCTACTCGGTCTCTCTCCTTGCATAATGTCCTCTCGCGTTGCCCCCATGAGCATCTGCAAGGATATTGTTCCTTTCAAACTCTGAGACATATCATCACAATATCTCATCAGACCCCATTTTGTACAGATGCCCGACAATTACAGAAAAGTATGCCGCACGCACCACCAAATCCTTCTTGTGCTGGACAATGTATCCTTCCGGGGCAATTCTTATTGTTAGGAAGTGTATGATATCTTCAAAATACCATTCCCAATGCACACTGCAAATAGCTACGCGTTAGGAAATCCCTCCTCCAAATTAGTGGGCTCTTCCTCTATTTCAATGCGCGATAGATGGTCTAGTCCCGCATTCAGTCATCTAGGCTTTACAATAACTTCAAAATCATACTCTTGGAACAATAACAACCACCTGCAGATTCTCCCCCCCCAACACAAGCTTATTGACTAAGTATTTCAACGCAAAATGATTTGTATACATCTTAAAATGTCCACCCAGTAAATAGTGTCTAAACTTCTAGAGCATGTATACCATGGCTACCCCTTTGCTCGGTGGTGGAATAGTTCTTCTCCACCTTGGATAACATTTTTCTTGCAAACACTATAGGATGGTTGAAGCCTCCTCCACCAACCTGTGTCAGTATGACTCCCAGCGCTATACATGATGCATCAACATGGAGATGAAACTCCTTCTTCCAATCATGGAAGACTAAAATTGGCATAGTGACCATCTTTTCCTTCAATAAATCCAAGATTTTCTTACAGTCATCGTTCCAACATAATGTGACATCATTTTTCAACAACTCCTCCATAGGCGCAATGATCTAGGCATAGCCCTTGATAAAATTTTTGTAATATCCAATATTCCCTAAGGTAGCATGCAACTATTTCACACTCCTTGGTGCTTCTAAGTTAAGTATCACCATGATATTCATTGGATCTACCATCAGTCCTTGTCTACAAACCACATGACCCATTAGGGTCCCAAAAGGAACACAAAACATGCATTTCTTTAGATTGAGCGTGATCTAGTATCTTCCACAGGTATCTAGCATCAGGTGCAAACTTTCCACATGGAATTTCACCATCACAAACACAGTCCAGTCATCAAAGTACACTTCCAGGAACTTAGAATAAATTCCTTGAATGCAGCGACGACTATGTGCAAAAAAAATCATAGGCGCATTCTTCAATTCGAATGACATTACAGTGTACTGAAAATATCCCCACTCAATTGCGAAGGTCATCTTGCTCCTATCTTCTAGCATGATTTTGATTTGATGGTACCCAGAGAACCCATCAATGAAGGAATATGCTTCATGGCCACCTACATTGTCAAACACCTCATTAGTGAATGGGGTCGGGAAAGGATCATGTACACAAGTGTCATTCAACTTTATGAGATCTACGCATATCCTTATTTCATCCTTCTGCTTATTTTCTTGTACCACCATTGGCTTACCCAATCAGATTCTTCTATAGGCTCAATGATGTCTACCATGAGCATCTTGTCTAGTTCTAAGTGGACCTTCTCCTTATACTTTGGATTGGGATGGTAGGGTCTTTGCTTAACCGGCTTCGCATCGGGATTCAACACGATCTTCATAACACCTAGGTCTCTGATTATCCTTTTAGATCTGTAAACTTAGTAGGGAACAAATCCTAGTATTCACAGAGAAATTCAGCGATCTTATCCACAATTGCATCATCTTAGTAATCTCCAATCTTCGGGAATTTGGGCTCGCATCCATGCCAATATTCACCTATTTCGTTTTCAGCGGCACGGTTATATCAGGATTCTCAACCTGCAGTCCTTCAACCTCATGGCGACCTTTTGTTTCAGGGATGTTAATATTTCACGGATCCTCATCTTCCTCTTCGATGGTTACATTATAGCATTCCAATGTGTGACTCAACTGAGTAATCCAATCGGATTGCATTAGGTCCAAAGGATCTTGCGGTATCCTGAAGATTGCTACTTTCACCTCTTCTAGCGCTTCGTCAATACAGTAAAACCCGTCTTCAAAGCTGAGTGTCATTATGAACCCTTCACGCAGAATATCCCATTCACCTGTACCATGGCGGAGCTCTGTTTCTAAGTACTAGTTCATCGAGATGACATCTAGGGTGTGACAAAATAAGTGCATCCATTCAGGTTGGGGCTTCGGTCCATAAGCCTTGGCCCACTTGGCTAAGTGTGCACACAGATCATCCTTCCCATCATACTTGTCTGTCATTCATATCTTCAGCTTCCTAAACTGTGTTCTCATCATCCTCCTACATTCACGCCAATCATCAAAGCTACCCTTGTGTATATCCCACCACCTTGCGGGCGTAGCATGTAGTGCCCAGTCCAATGCTTGGAATCACTACTTCTCTAGTAACACCCTCTCAAATGCATCCAAAAATACATCTACATCATTCACTCCATCATAAGTGGGCAAATTTCTTTCCTTTGACGACACACAGTGCAGCAATCAGGTCATCATGTTACAAATCAGTGTGGTTACTTTGTATAATCGATTCTTCCAGTGCTCTAATTCTTCATTAGAGTCTAAGGTGCATGAACTCTCATGATCCCATGTAATTTGTCCATCTGCTATTGGACTCACCCAATCTTGGTCTCATGTTGTTATCTTATAAATACAGTCCAAATCGTCATCGCTCTCATAATCGCAGACTGGATCAATATAGTGCAATTCCTCGATAGGATCTAGGGTTACTATTACACAAAGCACTTTCTTTTCAAATATCATCTTTCGCTTCTTCAGGTTGATTACCCCATTCATATCAGTAGCCCAATTAATGCCAAGGAGTGTAGGGTAGGGGTTATTGTCATCCAAAATTTCTATTACTTCAAAGTTAGCCAGTGCACTTGTGCCTTCAATATCTACAGTCACCCCTTGCAGCCGCCCCATGGCGATGCTCTTCCACTAATTTTTCATCCTTAACTGAATCGGGGATCACTGCAGCATGGGTCTTCCCATATATTCCCAAGTCTGCTTTGGTAGGACGTTCACGTCTAACCCCAGATCCAAAATAACTTGATCCATTTCATATTCTCCTATATGCATGGTCAACCTCATCTCTCGTCCTGTCCTTGTTTTATGCTTACCAATCTTTCGTACCACGTGCAGTTCACACGTAGTGTTTTCGACACATCTATTTATAAGCTCCTATAATCCCTTCACGGCCTTGCTATCACACATCAACTTCATGTAAGTTTCTAGGAAGTCTGTAAGTATAGAAGGGTCCATCTCCTAATTAGGTTTATCCTTTCTCCTTGAGGTGGAGGCCTCAGTGAAGCTCTTTTTTGCTTCCATGAACGTTTCATGTGCATGCTCCAAATCAAATTGAGCCTCCTTCACTAGAGCTTTGCAAACCCATGCGCTATCTTCAAGTTTTTCCCCTTAGCATCCCCTGTTGCAACTCCACTTCGGAGCACTATATTCACATTCGGATCCTCTTCACAAGGCTCAAACCTTAGCATCTGCAAGTTCTGAGTCGATTGAGGTGGTAGTGCCCCTATGTTACGTATCCTTGCTATCAGTGTAGGACAGACCTCCATTTCATGATAAAATAAAGTGCAATATTTGCATGATGGATGCATTGGGTTAGTGCAATCACAGGAATAGTGTCTTGGTCCTCTGCAATTATAGCAAATTAGTTGTCCCCAACCTCTACCAGGTCCTCCTCCGCCTCGGCCTTGTCTGCGCCCCTGAAAGCCTATTCGCTCCATCCCTACGCTCTGGTCAGGGGACCGCATCTCTTCCTGAACCCTATAGGCGGGTGTTTTATCCATCATCAATTCATAACTTCTGTAGTTGTACTCATCATGCCTTACCAACCTACAGAAGTTGTAGAACAGTTGTTGTGGTGTTTGTACAAACTTTTACAACAAATGGTAGTTATCTGTCATATGTTTTCTTGCTACCTATCATATAGCGCACCAAAATGCAGGCCCCACACTCGGTCCTTCTTGAGCTTCTGGCATCAAAGGCATTTGTCCCCCTCCTGCAATATAATTTGCAAAGACCGAGCAATGGTCTTTGTCATGCCCCTGACCCTTGCATTTTAGGCACCATACCTCTTCATGCACCTTCGGCCGAACTATTTTATCTTGCTTCAAGCTTTGCATTTCAATGTAAAGATTGTACAATTGCACATGGATCTACTGAACCCCCAGATTTGGATCCTGCATCAGTGTTTCATGCAATCTCATTGCAATCTCCAAGGCCTCTACCTGAGTTGTTATCTTCTCTTGTGATAGCATAAACCCTTAGGTGTGGCAAGAGTGAATCCACAAACCATTCACGGTGCTGTCCATCTGTTAAGTTCATTTTAGCCTCATAGATTTTACACTTCAATCTCTGATCTAATTCCCAAGGTGTCTCGCCTGGTTTCATTGCGATTTCCTTGAACCCCACAATCAACTATGCCTCAGATTTAGGTCTACTGAACTCTTTATTTAGCGCAGTCTAGATGTCTGCCACTCTAGCATTTGGGTTATCATTATAGTATTTAATGTACCAGGTTAGTGCACGACCCGTCAGATCACTAACCAGTGTTACCTTCTTCATGTGATCATCCGTGACGCCCTAAGATTCCCATACACCTTATACGATGAACTAGAACTAGTCTGAGTCCTCATTTTCCAAGCCTTTGAACAAAGGAAACTTCACTTAATTTTCCATATTGAATTGCGGTGGATGTGGAGGTGGTACGGGTGAAGTCGCAGGTGATGGTGGTGAAGTTGGAGGTGGTGTGGGTACAGGTGGTAGTCACGGGAATCCTTGTCTTATTAACTGAATAGAACTTTGTGGAGAAGCTTGCGCTAGTCCCTCTTCATCACCCAATGAAGGTGAAATCAATGGACTATATTCAAAACCCTTTCTTCCTTTGTTCTTGTAAGTCTTTCCACTTCGCGTAGCTTCGAACATCAAGGTAGCTGCATAACCTGTTTTTCGCACAATAACATTTTAATCCAGGTATTTAAATACTTCAAGTACTTCCCTCACAGACCTTTGAAAAAGTGTCACTCTACCTCATTGTAGTTGATTAAGGTATCGATCACAAATTCAGTCACAAATCCTCCCATGATGTGATCGAGCCAATGATCGGCAGCGTGGGCGATCTTATCCTCAAAGGCTTCTAATCTGTGCATTAACTCCGGGGTCCAAACAATAGGACCATCCAGTCTCCACCTTCCTTGGCTACCCACTAGCTTCATGATCCACTTGTATAGCTCAACTAAAAAGGAACAGAAAAAGATCTCATGTATTTCTGTATATAGGTACCTCTCCAGCCATTGTTCCTTTGTCAGTCCCGAGTTTTTATTCTCCTGCACTGCAAATTTTTGGATCTTCCTATCTAACTAGTCTCTGATCTCTTTCTTAGTTGGATTCTAGTGATACGACATCAAACATCTCTTATGTAGATTCCGGGTCCCAGCAACGAAACCATTTGTTGGCTTGGTGGGGCCTGACCCAAGTTCAGTGTTAGTTAGCCAAACAAATCCCCACACTATTGGCCCTTTTGGCATCATCTCGCAGAGTGTAGACCGAAGTCTCACCTTAAGTACTATGGGGGGATGCTGGAACCAAGTTTCCACACCCTGAGATGGTCATGATTTCAGTTTATTCCTCCTATTACTGCTTTCGCGCAGGTCATTAAGTTCTAGGGCTCTGTCTATCTAGCCCCTTATTCTTCCCTTTGATACCTTTGCAAAAGGGTATGATTGATCTTCACACAGCCCTAACCTTTGGTCAAGGTACTTTCGCACTGCTAAAACAACGTATAGAATAGGTTTCCATGATATCCTTAAGTGTTTAATTATTTTATTAAATAATCACAGTTAGCGATACGTAAATAGATATCCTTACTTGTGTTCAATTATCCAATGTAATTAGATAGATTTGCACACCACATAAGCATTATAAATGAAATTTATACACAATAGGACAA
>Ga0115851_101639_pt1 | contig 11068 bp, 12 predicted proteins | sample InSIn2gowninarea_FD_83865 | JGI IMG/M metagenome (GOLD analysis project Ga0115851, IMG submission 83865)
TTATTGGTTATAATGAAGCTTCATAACCTATTTTTTTGCAGTGTTTGGTTCAAATAGATTTGGACAAACTTAGTTTCAAGTCAATGAGATGTCGTTTCCAAGAAACTTATATTGCACAACCAATTGTCTCCTACAAAGTTCATGGGAATTGAAAATGATTGATATAGAGTTGAATGCAATTGTGTTTGTGGTAGTGAAGATATGGGAATATGACACAAAACTTTTATTGTTATCTCTCAAATGACGTCTCTTTCTTTTGCACAACAAAATTGAGTTGACATGATCAATAATTCGTGATTTGGTATAAAATTGATTTTTAAATTAACTTATAAAAACATGTTAATTAATATTTATGAATAATTCATAATAACAAATATCTTACTATTAATTTAACAACTAATTTTTTTTTTTTTTTGTAAGCTCAGGTAGGTCACTTTCTATTACTTATCAAAACAGATCAATACAAACATACAGAACCACATTGCCTCGCCCTTTGCGGGAAACCGAGGTTTAGCCATCTTAAGTTTCTTATGGCATACCAAAAATAAAAGATCCCGATTCTAAGTTTTTTAGCTATATACACTTTACAGTCCTGCGTATTCCTATTTTTGCAAACTTGCATATAACATTGTTCTTCCTCTATAGCCTTCAGAAAACCAAAAGTAGCTAAACTATCTGGGTTCATTCTCAAAATTATACATATCTTTAAACTCAGTCGCCTCTAGCTCCAGGCTGCTGGTCCGCAGCTCCATCTGTCTTCCGCTGGTCCCCCTTCAGCATCTGATGAAGATCATCTAATTTGTTTTCCTGCATCTCTAGGGAAATATGGATAAATTGCAGTTCTCTCCTCAGTTCCGGGCCTCCCTGAGCAATCTCCACCATTTCAGTTGCGACCTGTTCCAGGGCTTTTGCAAGCAACCGTTTCATAATCCAATAAATATGAAGGGATTATTTAAATAACGACATCCTTCCTCTAGTGTTTCCTGGGTCCTGCACCAGGAATTCCCACTCCTCCATCTCAGAGTCAGATTGTCCCTGCAAGGCTTCCTCCTCCAAGTTTTGTATAATCCTTCTAACCTTTGGATTGGTGTTTTGCTGGTAGGCTCTCTCAGCCTTCCTAATCTTCCTCTCCATTGTTCTTCTGGGTTTCTTTGCTGGCCCCGCCCCCTGCTCTTCATTGCCTTTTCAGCCTTCGCCGCCTCTGCTCCGGCTCCATTCTCTTTTCATCCCCGCGTCCCTTCTGCTGCCGGGTCCTCTGTCGCCCGTTCCCCTGCCTCCCATACCCTTCGTTCCCCTGCCTCTACCGTATCTCCTGACCTGCTCAACAGGGATTGGAGGCTGCTCCTCCGCTGCCTGCAATTTCTCCCTACTCCCCATGCTTTTATCCATAGCTACGAACTTTCTGTCTATCTCCTGTTTTAACTCTTCATCTTCCGAATTGTCTGTTATCTCGAATATCTCTACTGGCACTTCCTCTTTGGCAATCATCTTTCCCTTCCTGTCTCTATTCCTCTCATCCATTAACAGTTGGGCCTCCGCCATCCTGTTGCTCTTCCTGGTCTCCATGCCTGCTTTAAAATTGTTCCGGTAAAAATTCCACTGCTGTATGCCAAATTTCCTGTGGCACGACCACTGCTCCGCTCGATCCTTAACTTGCTGGGCACTCAACAAACTGCAATGAAACCTTTTCCTGCGACTTCTAAAAATAATAACTTTTACGAATGCTGGGAGAGTTTCTATGTAAGTATCGTACTCTCCACATTTATTGTTCCTGATACCACCTTTCCTGTCCATCTTACTCTGATTTCTTTCCCCGAATTGGATTTCTGACATACCATTTGATCGTCCTCTCCGCTCGCATTGCATAATTATTGAGTGGTGGTTTTGTTCCACGGAAGGAGTTGGCACGCGCCGCTGAGGAGATTTCCTTCGTGGCTCGATCGTGGGCCGTGGTCGTCGCACTTGGTTTCTCGTCATATCTTCACGTTGATTATACCTCCTCGCATTTATTAACCATACCTCCCGATCCCCGTCATCTTTCCGACTGGTTACCCCCGGCGATTTCATTCGTGGCGCGATCATGGTCTTCATTTAATATACTTGCCAGGTCCGCCCAATCCCTTTTGTTCTGCAGCGTTGTCCATTGTCTGTCCACAAAACTGCCCTGACCCTTGCATCCCCAGTTTTCCAGGTAATCCGCTGCTCGGTTACCTTTTCTTCTGACGTGGTGAAAAGTTTTGTAGTCCAACCGTTTCAATAATTCCGCTATCTCTCAAACTACTGCAGCCGTTCTCCAACTGCTGGTGACTTGCTCCCAGCCCCTTCCATTATTCAGTTTTTTCATAATCTCTATCGCCAACTGTGAATCGCCAGTGATTTCTAGATTTGAATATCCATTCCTTATAGCTATTCTTAGCCCTTGATGTATAGCCCAGTGCTCTGCCTCGTTGTTCGTCATCTCTCCGCCCCATTCAACATATATCCATCTAACTCTCTTCTGGTGATCACGAAAAATTCCACCAAAACCAGCATTACCCGGGTTACCTTTCGATGCGCCATCGAAGTTTAATTTTATAAAATTCTCCTCAGGATAACAAAATTTGTCTGGGCTCGGAACTCGTTCCTCTTTCCCTTTCTCCTGTTTCTAATACACCATTTCAAAGCTTAAATTCAAGTTATTAAGAATCTTTTCCTCAAATGGGTTAGTCTTCCAATCTTCTTTATCCCATTTCTCCGATAGGATCGTTTCTCTCATGAGATTTATTGCCCTTTTCCATACCTTTTCCACCTTAATTTAACAGCTAAATTATAACTAGCATAGTTATATAAATTAAATCACTATTAACTATAGTCAAAACACTTACTTTCTAATCAAAATATTTAGGTCCTAAAACATTAGGTATCGAGAAAAAAAAAATTATTTAAAAATTTAAATATTAAAATAAATAAAATATATCATTATCCATTTTCAATTTTTTTTCTAAATAATACTCTTTTGTCTATTATTTGTGATTTAGTACTAAATTGATTGAATTTGATTTAGTATTAATTTAATTTTTAAACTAAATTATAAAGACATGTTAATTAATATTTATGAATAATTCATAATAACAAATGTCGTACTATTAACTTAACAACTAAATTATAATTATCATAGCTATATAAATTAAATCACTACTAACGATAGATGGACATCAAAACACTTACTTTTTAATCAAAATATTTATTTCCTAAGACATTTGGTATCGTTAAAAAAATCATTAAAAAAATAAAAATATTAAAATAAATAAAATATATCATTATCCATGTCCAATTTTTTTCTAAATGATATACTTTTGTCTATTATTTGTGATTTAGTACTAGATTGATTGAATTTGATTTAGTATTAAATTTATTTTTTAAATTAAATTATAAAGACATGTTAATTAATATTTATGAATAATTCATAATAACAAATGTCTCACTATTAGCCCCAAGAGTTAGCTCACTCGGTCCGAATAATGTCCAACTACTTGAAATAAGATATGGATCATAAACACATTAAAGGAATTAATAATAATAATAATAAACTTCTTGTAACTATATTAATAAAAATTTCCTAATAAAATTAGGAAAGATATTCTAAATTCTAAAAACTAAGAATTAATTATCATAATTGGTATTAATTAAAAACCTTATGTGTAAACAAGGAAAAAATTATGTTTATTGTAATTGGAATTTAAAATAGAGAAACTTATAGAAAAAGACAAAAATAAAATTTTAAGTCAAATTAAAAAGTAAGAAAAAAATATATTGGAAAAGGATTTTTTAATTATTTTTTCCTCTTTAAAATTTTTCATCTTAAGAAAACACATAGAAAAAGACAAAAAAATATAGGTCAAAAAAGAAAAAGAAAAAAATAATAATAAGGTCCCTTAAATTATTTTATTCTCTTTACAATTTAAATTATTTTATTCAATTTGTAATTTGTCATCTTAAATTGAAAATATCAAAAAAATAACTATAATATCTGAAAAATGAAAATAATAGAAAAATGAAAAAAAAAGGAAGAAGAAAAGAAATCAAAATAAAAATAAAAATAAGAAATTAATAACTCTTAGAAGTGGAAGTTACTACATAACTCATAATAAGACCTCAACCAATCATCTTACAAATAAATAAATTTAAATAATGACAAAAAATAATAAAAAAATGATTCCCCTATGTTAAACTATGGATAAGTGACATATATTTGGTTAAAGACAAACTAATACACAGTCAAATGAAAAACTAAAGGCCTAATACCATGTCTTAGGTTAGATAGAACTTAATTAAACAAAAAAATAACAAAAAGAAATTCATCAAAAAAAAAACAAATAATAAAATATTGTATTGTTGAATGCCATCAACAAAAATTAAGAAATATGATTAACAAATATTGTTAGATTAAGGTATATATTTATGTGTGGGTTTTATTTTTACTATACCTACAACGCTTACGGTATAAGACATTAAATTTTTCATTTGACTGGGTATTACTTTGCATTTGACAAAAGAATTATAACGCTTATCCATAATTCAACATTAGGAATTAAATTTTTATTATTTTTTATTATTATTGAAATTTATTTGTTTGTAATGTGATTGGCTGAGGTCTTAATATTGGTTGTTTAGTAATATTGGTTGTTTTATTTAATTTTTTAATTTTTATGTTTTCTTTTTTCTATTAATTCTATTTTCATGCACGATAAATTTTTTCACACTGTTTTTAATAAATTTAATTATAGACAATTATACATATTAATAAAAATAAAAATAAAACACACACACACACATATATATATATTTCAATATAAAAAGTATTACTTAATCATATTTCTTAATATTTTGTGATGACATTAAACAAAATAATATTTTTCTAGTTGTTTTATTTTTGTGATAAAATCTCTGTCTTTCTTATTTTTTTGTTTCATTAAGTTATATTTAAGCTATAATATATATACTTGTTTAAAATTAAATAATATGTTTTTATTATATTAATAAGTCATTTTAAATTGGTTGCACTTGAAAGGAACAATACATGAAATACGGTGGAGCTTCGGGGAGCAGGGGAAACGTAGTAGGAAGAAAAGCAGGGTTTTGAACTGCCGCTAAAATAGACCTCCATGAAAGCATGCACAGGAGGGAGCTCCACTCTCTTCTATAAGCAGATTGTGGCTAAGAGGGGAAAAAACCAATGGAAAATGACAGAGAGCCTCCAGATGAAAAGGAGAGAAACAATGAAGAAGAACAAGAAGGAACTAAGTCAAGGGAACACAATGATGCATTGGAAAATGAGGAAGGAATCAAGGAACAAGGCACTAAAGACAAAGCTCACATGGGACCATGTAAACCCAAGGCAGCGGTAACTCAAATAGTCATTTTAAATGTTCTAGGGCTACAGGCGCACATGGATCACATGCAAACTTATGCAATCATTTGTAAATTCATGGGGGTGTGGCCCACTGAAAAAGATTTACAAACATGGATTAAATACCACTGGAAACCAAAAGGCAACATTGATGTATATCTTGGGTCCAAGGGATTTTTCACTGTAGTTTTTGGAAATATTGAAGATAACGATAGAGTGTTTGAAGGAGGGCCATACTTTTACACTGCAGATGGCCTCTATATGCGACCTTGGACCATGAACTTTTTTTCGGAACGCAAAACTTTTACTTCAGTTCCAGTCTGGGTAAGGCTCTATTCTCTGCCTCTTAACTACTGGCAAACAAAATCTCTATCAGCCATAGGAAATGAGTTAGGGTGCTTTATCAAAGTTTCTGAAGCTACTAGAAGGGCAAAGCATACTTCCTTCGCTAGAATATGTGTGGAGATGGATCTCTTTGGAGCTTTGCTAGATGAGGTTATTCTGGAAGTTTTCTATGAGGAATGGATATAAACGGTAGATTATGAACATATTCCTTTCAGATGTCACAAATGTCACAAACATGGAAATCTATTCTGAGATTTCCCTCTCAGTAAGATCGAGAACAAAGCAATGCAGATATAATCAAGGACTGAGAAAACTTCTTGAATGTGGAACACAAAGGAAAGGGGGGCAAAAGAGGACTAAGAACACGTAAAGCAGCAGGACAACAAGTTAACGAAGATATGTTCCAAGTCCTCGAAGAAGACGAAGGTCCAATAGATACTACTAAAGCAAAGGAAGGAAGCCCAGTGGACGAGGAAAAAGAAGAAGAAAGTGTTCAAATACAAAAAAAAAACAAACAAAAAGAATTTATACTAAGTATTGTAGAACAGGCGATGGATCTTGAAATGGCCCAAAGTGAGACGGATATGGAGGACTATGAACTCTAGGGACTTCTTGAGAAAGAGAACCTAGACTTAGAAGGCTTCTTGAATCAAGGAACCAGAAATGGGTTAGACTTGTTACCCACAGAGGAGTTCAATATGGTTCAACAGCTGTTTCTATGGAAGGCCCAATCTATGGGGTTGGACAGACTAAAACACAAAGATAGACAAGGCAAAGAAGGAGTGAAAACGATGAAAAATATAGTAGGGCTGGCACCCAAAATCCCAAGAAAGAAGAGTAGAAGAAAAAAGTAGAATGAGCTGTTGATGGAATGCGGGAGGCTATTGATAGATTTAGGTAAGATGAAAGACCTATGTAGCTACTCCTTTACTAATCTTTAATTATGAAGTTCACTTTTTGGAATATCAGGGGTCTAGGTAGTAAAAGGAAACAAAGATTACTGAGTAATAGAATGAAACAAGCAACCCCAGATGTGATTTCCATTCAGGAAACTAAGTGTTCCATTCAGAAGATAAGATATATCCACAGTAGATGGCTCAATAGATTTGAGTTCCTAGAAGTCAAAGCAGAGAATATAGTCGGAGGTATTCTCACTCCTTGGAATCCACAAAAAAATGAATTAATAGATGCGAAGGCATCTAGGGATTATTTATTTGTAGTAATGGAACCAGTAGGAGAAATGGAAACCTAACTGGTTACAAATGTCTATGGCCCACAAAGAATGGATGAAAAACTTAGGCTTCTAAATTCTCTGGAGACTCTCAGAAATAGACATGTAGGAATACCTTGGATCTTAGGGGGTGATTTCAACATGATTAAATCACTCACGGAAAAAAAGGGGGAGCCAGAGTGCTTGGCAAAGACTCTTTGGCTTTTCAAACCTTTATTGATAAGATGGAGCTAGTGGATATTGAAATGACTAACAGAATCTTCACCTGGAACAATAAAAGAGGAGGAAAGTCTCAAGTAGCTTGCAAATTAGACAGATTCATAATCTTAGAGGATCTTATGCTCAATGAAAAGGAAATGGTAGCAAGAGTGCTAACTTTTGGTGGGTCAGATCACTGGCCGGTTCAACTAGAGGTTCAAGGCATTGATAACCCTGGGAACAGACCTTTTAGATTTGAGAACATCTGGCTTTCCCACCTAGATTTCATCAGCAATGTAGCCAAATGGTGGGTAGGGGATTTAAAAATTCAGGGAACCAGAATGTTCCTCCTACAGAAAAGATTAAAACGCATCAAGCTCAGGCTTAAGGATTGGAACAAGAATGAATTTGGCACTATCTTTGAAGAGAAAAAAATAATTGAAGGCAGACTGCTGGTACTTAACCAAACCCTTATCAAAGAGGGCCATGACAAAGACCGAAGTGATCAAGCCACAAATTATCAACAACAATGGGAGAATATATGCAAACAAGAGGAAATATTCTGGAGACAAAAATCCAGAGTCTAGTGACTAAAAGAAGGCAATTGTAATACGACATTTTTTCACAAATCCACCATGGCAAAAAGAGCTCATAATAGAATTTCTCTGATTAAGGATAAAAGAGGAAATAATCTCAAATCTCATGAAGATATATAGGTAGTTCTAGTCTGGTACCTTAGAAACACAGCACAGGAAACATGTTATGAAAGAGATCACCACATCCAGGACTTCACTAAGCACATACCTAGGGTAGTTTGTAGAGAGGATAATGTTAACCTTTATAGGCCTGTGACTGAAGAGGAGGTTAGTGGGATTCACAAAGAAATATAGAATGGTAAGCCGCGAGGCCCAGATGGCTTCAATGTCAATTTCTTCAAAGCGTGCTGGAATATTGTCAAACAGGATATTCTGCAGTTAGTGGAATATTCCAAGAGGCACATAACCATTTTGAAAGCTCTGAACTCCTATTTTATAACCCTGATCTCTAAGCAAGATATGGCTCAAACACCTGATAGGTTCAGACCTATAGCTCTATGCAATGTGATTTACAAGATAATATCAAAGGTGGCTACAAATAGACTCAAACCCCTCTTGCCTTCACTAGTTTTAGGAGAACAGTCGGGATATGTGGAAGGAAGGCATATTATTAATAACATCATCCAATCTCATGAAGTGGTGCACTCTCTTACTAGTAAGAGAAAAGCAAGAATGATCATGCAACTAGACGTAGCCAAAGCTTATGATAAACTGAATTGGAACTATATCAGGAAAATTCTGATTGCTTTTGGGTTTGATCACAATTGGGTAATATGGATCTTGGCTTTGGTTACTTCCTCTAGGTTTTCAATTCTTGTCAATGGTTCTCCTTAGGAGACTTTCACCCCTTCTAGGGGCCTTAGGCAGGGTGACCCTCTCTCGCCCTTTCTCTTCATCCTCATGATGGAAGCATTGGGCAGAGCTATCAAACATGCAAAAATAGTTGGTAACATCAGGCAGATTCAACTCTTTGACAAAGGATGAGCCTTAACTCATTAGCAATTTGTGGATGACACCATGCTTCAAGGAATACCCACAATCAAAGAAGCTCTTGCTTACAAACAATTCCTCCATGACTTTTCCAAGGCCTCTGGTATGGAAGCTAATCTCTCCAAATCTAAGATTTTTTCTTCAATACTAACATTGCTATTCAGAAGAATATATCTAGAATTCTAGGTTTCCATAGAGACTCCCTCCCCTCGAAATATCTGGGGGTTCCATTAGCAGCAAAACCGTTACACAAGAGTATTTGGGAGTCGATGATCAGTAAGCTACAAGACAAGACCAGGAAATGGACAGTAAGATTATTAAACTTGGCTGGCAGGTTGGTCCTCACAAAGGCTGTGCTTCAATCAATCTCAATCTTTATGCTTTCAGCTCTCCCTACCCCTAAAGGAATTCTGCATCAAATGAGAAAGATTCAAAGAGACTTTCTTTGTGGTAAGGGGGGAAGAAAAGAATAAATGGGCCTTATTTGCCTGGGAAAAAATGTGCAAACCCAAGAACCATGGGCGTCTCGGATTGGATGATCATGAGATTCTTAGTAAGGTTCTAGGGGCTAAACTATGGTGGCGATGGATAAAGTAACCAGAAGCATAATGGGCCATCACTTGGAAAGAAAAATATGCAAGTTCTTGGCTAGATAATGAATGGATAAGGATGGATGGGAATATAAAAGGATCTCATATTTGGAACAAAGTCTGGGATAATAGAAGCTTAATTCAAGACCATAGCCTCTGGGAAATTAGGGAGGGAGGCTTAGCCTTATTCTGGGAGGATAGATGGCAACAAGAACCTATTCTAATACAGGAGGACTATGAGAACTTCAAAGCAGAGACAGATACCAATGAGCTCACCCAAGTAAAGGATTTTTGGGACCTAACAAATAGTTCAGGGAAATGGAGAAAATGGACAAAACTTGATGTCATAAATGATAGTCCTCTAAAAACCAAGGCTGAAAGACTAATGAAAATGTTAGAACAAAGGAAAATTCTTGTTTCAAGCGGGCATGATCAGCTGAGATGGGGCAACAACAATGAGGGGAACTTTAATCTCAAAGAAGCTAAACTCATTCACCTTGAACTGGATTCCCAACCTCCTCGCAGGATTTGGTAAAACCTTTGGAAGCATCAAGGTTGGATGAAAATTAATCTTTTTCTATGGCTGGTTCTGCAAAGGAAAATCCTGACCTGGGATAATATCAGGAAACGGGGCTTCCTTGGGCCTTCTAGATGCCATCTATGTGAGGCTTAAGAGGGAACCATGGAACACCTTCTCAATAATTGTATTTTCACCTCCAAATTATGGGATTCTTTTGCAGTAATTTTCCAACAGTTTGACAAAGATATTTGAAGTCTTTTCAATACTCTCTATAATCAGCAAAATAACTTTTTGAATAATGAAGTTCTTGGTTCAGCATGGGCTCTTACATTAAGCTTCATTCTTTGGAATGTGTGGAAAGAAAGGAATAATAGAATCTTCAAGAATATTAAGAAATCTTCTCAGTTTATTTATGATCTGATCATAAAACATATTAACAAGACGGTCATCACTACCATTCGAAATCTTCCCTCGAATCCCCCTTCTGCTACAAACTGGAGGATTCTCTGTAGGCTAGAACTGCAGGATATCATTCCTCAGGGCTTAGTCAGAAAAGTTTCTATAGTGGATCGTGATCTAGATGTCTGGCATCCTCCCCCTAAGGGCTTTCTAAAATTTAACATTGATGGGGCTTCCAAAGGTAATCTGAGCAAGGCAGGCCATGGAGGGGTATTAAGGGATAACAAGGGAGATATTCTGTGTATCTTCCATGGCCATTTAGGAAAAGCCACTAACAACCTGGTAGAGTTAATAGCCATGGAACAATGTCTTGAGTTCCTAGTTCAGGAAAATCGCCAAAACATGATCATGGAAGCTGACTCCGCACTTGTCATTAACTCAGTGAAAAGAATAAGCTCGGGAACCAAACCAAAAAAAGCCTCTTCAAACTGGAGACTAATTCAAGTCTTCCAAAGGATTCAAATTCATCTACAAAGGCTGAGAACTGTCAGCTTTGCTCATGTGAGAAGAAAGGCCAATAAACTAGCAGACTTGCTAGCCAATCAAGGAGTGATCTACATTGATAATATGGTAGTAATGAATTGGCAAGAGGTCCCTAGAAACAGACTAAAGACGGAGTGTCAACACCAAGCAAACGAACACAATACATTGTTCCTTAGAAAAGCCATGAGGGAGGGTACAGTTAACCAGTAGGGGTTTGATCAGAGGCAAGTTCACAATGGGATCTTTAGAAAGCGGTCTGGAGAGGTT
>Ga0115851_101915_pt1 | contig 11066 bp, 5 predicted proteins | sample InSIn2gowninarea_FD_83865 | JGI IMG/M metagenome (GOLD analysis project Ga0115851, IMG submission 83865)
TTTTTTTTTTTTTTTTTTTTTTTGATGTTTTTATTATTATTTTAATGAGTTATTTGTATTATTTTAATCAAATAGCTAAAAATACAGATCTAAATGTTGGATGTGAAGATGTAAAATAGATAAAGTGACTTTTGTAGGTGTCAAATAACTATATTTTTTGCTTCATTGTTGTGGATGTTCTTAACCTAGCTCAAGGGTTATATAAAATAACTTTGAAATTTTTTGGCAACATTTAAATGGGGTGACGGAAACACCACAATTTATCGGGACGCCAAAAGTCATTAAATGAGATATGAAGTTAAAGATCTATTCATGGGCTCCGGTTAGTTCAACTAATAAAGTTTTTTATCTTAAATAAGAAATCTAGGGTTTAACTCCCGCTTACACCAATAACTGATTAGTGTCTTGGCATGATGATAAAAGACCATCATCAAAAACGGATACCATATAAGTCTCTTAAAAAAAAAGTTTAAAGACCTATGACCTATCAATCATTTAGTTATTATCATTTATCAACAAAAAATTTAGAATAAAATTAAATATTATCTAAGTTCATGAGTAAATCATATTTTTATTATATACAATATAATAAAAATTCTATCTTAAATGTGGTTTTGATAAATGGAATTTTTTTTCCAATTTTTATTATCCTCCCTCCCCCCCACTCCTTTATTTTTCTTTTTTTCTTATTACTCCACCACCCAACACATTGGATCTTGATTTTACATTCCAACGCACACCACCCTCAGTTGTAGTTAAAGGGGTTAATACCATTCCAGAAGCCATTTTAGTTTTGTTAGGGAAACAAAATATTTCAATACCAATTAATACTGGTGTACCGTTTTGGGATCATCGCTAATTATATAAATTTATATACTCACACATGTTGGTAAAAGTCAAAACCCACACAATTTATTGAATATATTTATAAATTTATAAAATATTTTTATTCTTAAGTTTTAGTTAAAAAGTTAATTTTTCAAAATTCATTATACATTTATATTAATAATACAAACTTTTTTTAGATGACACATGGTAGTAGAATTTATTTACTTATTATTATTAAAATTATAGATCCATTAGAGCATCCACAGTAGATGTTCTATAAAAAATGCCATTTTGACACACCAAAAATCTACTTTATTATTTTACCACATCATTTTACAACATCTCATTTATCAGATGTTTTATCATTCAATTCTATACATTAAAATAATATTTACTACACATTAAAATAATATATTAACTCCTCCCACCAAACACCAAGAAAGAGAGAAAGTTAAAAAGGATGAGAGAGAAATAAATAAAAACCTTTTTTTTTTTAGCATTCTTGTCCTAAGAGCATCCACAACGGATGTGTCAAATGCCAAATATTTGGCACATTTGGCACACCAAACACAAAAAACCCCCTTTATGAGATATTCCAAATATCATAATTTTTGCCATATGTGAACAGTACCGTTCCATTTTAGAATAGTACAGACAAGAATGCTAAAAAAAAAAAAAAGGTTTTTATTTGTTTTTTTCTTTTCCTTTTTAACTTTTTTTTTTTTTTTTTTTTTTTTGGGTGTATTTAATATATTATTTTAATGTATAGTAAATATTATTTTAATGTATAGAATTGAATGATAAAACATCTGATAAATGAGATGTTGTAAAATGATGTAGTAAAATAATAAAATAGGTTTTTGGTCTGTCAAAATGACATTTTTTATAGAACATCTGCTGTGGATGCTTTTACCGTTCCAAAATAGAACAGTACTATTTACATTTGACAAAAATTATGAGATTTAGAACATCTCATAAAGGGAGTTTTTTGATATTTAGTGTGTCAAATATGTCAAATATTTGACATTTGGTACATCTACTATAGATGCTCTTAAACATTAATATTATTTTGGTGTAGTACGTGTACCATAGATGAAGTTTGAAAAAAAAAAAGTTTTTTAAAAAAAAAGGATGAAGTTTGAATTGATCTTCACATCAGTGGATGTCACTGTCAGACACACAAAACAATAAAGTAAAATATAAAATTATTTTATTCAAAATCTGAAGTTGGAACTTGAAACTTTGGAAGAAGTAACGTTGGGTCAAGGATTGAGGACAAAACCAAAAGAAATTTAGGGAGTGTGCGGTAGAAGAGTTTGTTTTTGATATATATGCAAGTAAAAAAGTGTGTAGAAATGTGTTTAAATATATTTAAAATGCTCAAAAATGTGTTTAAAAGCCAAACTTGAACAAAACTAAAGAAAGAGGTTTCTGGCCTTCTGGGTCTTAACGAAGAAGAAGTAGATGGAACATTCTGACAATGACAGTAGTAGCAAAGTGAGAGACATTATCTTTTTCATGAGATCTGAAATTTTTATTTTTTTAATCTAAAAGTCTTGATTTATTTTGGTCCGGTATTTTTTTCGGCCGAAATATGATATTTTGTTCGGTATAGCTAGAACAATCCGGTATGACCGATATTTGAACTGGAACGAAACTCATGTGTTTTTATATCGTTTTAAGCTCCAGTAGGAAAAATACTGGTCATATTGGCCGGTACGGTACAGTATTGACTTCCTTGCTCTAAGTACATTCACAGTTGCCATCTTCTCAAAAAAAAAAAAGTTGCCATAGTTGCTATAAGAGGAATTCTATTGCCAAATCCCAAAAAGGTTTCATTATATATATTTTTATAATTTCAATCATCTACAATAAATTTTTGTTTTAATAATAAATTAATTTTGGGTTTTATAAGTTAGTTACACTACTTGTCTTAAAGTATGTATTTTAAGCTATTTTATCATGTGACTCGTTATAAGTATATTAAAATTATTAATATAATTTACTCCAAGAAACTAAGAGCTTGTTTGAATAGTCCAAAAACTAAGTGATATCACTCAGTTTTCATGATCCATCATCTAAAACTCGTGGGTCCCCCAAATATGTAGTGTTTGGCTTGATTTTGGATGTTTGTTTCCATCGCTCAAAAACTCAAAATTTTGAGTTTAGATGATGGAAACTGAAAATACAATTTTGGTATTTTCAGATTATGGATTATGAGTGATAGTGGCAAAATGGTAAAAAAAATTAAATTTGTGAGACCCATTCTCTTGACTTGTCACTGTCAAGAAACAGTGTCATTCTACTTTTTTTTTTCACTTTTTCTTTCTTTCTTTCTTCTTCCACAAACTTCCACTGGCTTCTTTTTTTGCTTTTCCTCTACTTCTTCTTTCTTTCTTCTTCATCCCCACCACACCACCAACAACCTTTTTTTTTGTTCTTCTTCTTCATTCTTTCTTTTTCTTTCTTTCTTTCTTTCTTCATCAAACCCACTCCACCACCAATAGATTTTTTTTTTCTGCTCGTCTTCCTAGTTTTGTCTTTCTTTCTTTTCTTCTTTTTCTTTCTTTCTTTTTTCTTCAGTCGCACTCACCATGTTCATCCACACATAAATATATACCCAGAAACAGAAACCCACTCCTCATTTTTGTGATTTTGGTCTTCAATCTAAGGATTCCTAGGTTTGGATTTGGGTTTTCTGTGTTTATGGGTTTGGGTTGGCAATTTTGGATCACCGATCTGAAAATTTTGTGTTGGTGTGTTTGGGTTTTCTGTGTTTGGGTTTTTTGTGTTTGTAATTGTGGTTTGAAGATTGGGTTGTGATAGAGGTGGGTTTGTGTGGTTGGTGGTGGTATTGATGATTGGAAATTTTTTCTTTTTGTGGGTGTAGCTGATGGTTGGATTTTCTTTTGGTTGAAATTTTTTTTTTTTGGTTTTGTGGCCATTGGTGGTGTTGACAATGGTGGGTTCTGAGTTTGCCATTGATGGTGGTGATGGACTTGAGAGAATATGAAAGAGGGGAAGAGAAAATGGACGCAGGTAGCAACCATAACTCCTGTGTAATGTCAATGGGGTGGGTACCACCATTTTGGCAAAAAATGGACTTAAAAGTTGAGATATGTGACTGAGATTTGTAACCAAACAACAATTTTGGAGTTTTTGAGTGATAGTGGGGTATGAGTTATGAGTTATGAGATTTGAGTTAGAGTTACGAGTTTTGAGTATTGAATTATGAAAACTGAGTCATGTCTAAACCAAATGGGCCATAAATTATCAAAAATTCCAAGAAATTCAAAGATAATTTCACTAATTTATTTCACATTATTTTATAATCTTTAATAATATATATGTTTCTTCATAAGAACTCGATATTTCCTGATATGAAATTCTTATCAACTTTAAATATATTTGTGTTCGTATAAAATAAATAAATAAAAAGAAATTTTTGTTTTTATAAATTAAAAAAAAAAAAAGTCATATTTTGTTCTTTTATTTTTGCAATTTATTTATTCTATTTATTGTGCATTCCTTATCTCTTCAAGAATCTTTCTCGATTCTTGGCACATGTAATTTACTGAAAATTCACTCACTAGTCAGTGTAGTCACTACAATAAAGTATGAAATTAGTGTAGGGTCATTTAGATGCAAAGAGAAAAAGAAGAAGAAAGTCATACCAATCTGGTACAAAAATCCATTCAAAGCAGAACAACCAGGGCCTCCGTTGAAGTAGAGCAAGAGAGGATCAGCTCCCGGGTTCCCTTCCGACTCGACGAAATAGTAGAAGAATTCCACTTCACCAACACTAATGTATCTATATACAAATTCCCATCAACACCATCACCAATCAATTAACCTGTTCTCTATAAAATCTTTAGAAAATAAATTAAGATATAGTCTTAACTGCAGAAACTAATAGCGCATACCCAGTTTCAAGTTTAAAGGGCAATTCACCACGGAAGCCAGGAAGAGTCTTGACAATCCAGTGTGAGACTGCAGTTCTAGTGCCTGATACAAGCAGTAGAAGCAGCAAATACAAGCATAACGAACTTGATTTGGAAGACATTAATGTAAAGGTGATTATGGTTTGGTTATCAATTAGCCCCTAAAATATTTACTAATATTAGTATTACTAGGCTTCAAACTTACTAGTTAAGCTATGCGCATGCAGTTAGTTGTTTGATACTAAAATGTAGGTATAGAAGGTTAGCTGAATAATCAAGAAAATAAAGCTCAAGAACGTTGGATGGAATGTTGTTGAGTTGAGTTGAGTAGTAATAAAATATGTACATTTGTTTAATTGAGCACTGAGGATGTCTTATATGGTGGTAGAGTCAATTTTTTTACCTAAAAAAAGAGAGAATTTTGTACTTTGCATCATTGCACATTTGAACCATAATTTTTTTTTTTGGGGGGTGGTGGGGACCCGTGTTAAATTATATTTTAAATCCTATACTTAAATATGGTTTCAAACTAAACCTTATAATTTCTCTAGTTTTGAATTTGAACCCTAAACTTATAAAATCATATGAATTTAAGCCTTCTACTTTTTTTTAACTCCATAATTCAATTTGAACTAACAAAAACTACAGGGCTTGATTTGTAATAATCTTAAACATCTTTAATTTGAAACTTTTGAAACTATAAAGTTTACTTTGAAACCAACCCTAAATTATATGGTTTTAAATGTAATTTGACGTGGTTTTCGTTTTCAGAGGGAGTAAGTTTCAAACCGTACTGGCTGTGTGAAGACTAAAATTTCTCTAACTGGTGACCATACTAGTACAAATAACCCTCCATTGCATATCGCTTTTTACGCTGGACTATTTTGGATGATTTCAGCAATTTCAGAATGTTTTGGTCATTCTAGCTGAAATATTGATTTCTGTCCAAAATCGTTTTAGAAAAAATCATCCAATTTTTGCCATTAGAAACCCATAGATTCACAAAGGTAAGACATAACGAAGTTCAAACGAAGCCCACCAAAGGCAGTTCAAAATCTTTGAGTGATATTGAGCGTCTTATCTTATCTTAATAACAGGATTTTTTTGTTTCGGTTTTAACATTTTGCGTATTAAAATACCCTCATACAAATTCTTAAACTCTCTAAAATTCCTCAATCTTTTAGTTAAATAATTTTAAATTAAAAAATACAAACTGGTTAAAAGAGTAATTTACTGTCTGGTTAAAAAAGTAATTTACTGTTCCTAAGTTTTAGGCTTTTTGTTTTACCTTCTCCATTTAGCCTAAAACTTATGACACTATCTGTATCTCATTTTTAAACATTATTCCATGTTACCTTACCTCTTTCTTTAAAAAAAAAAAATTACAAATGGTTATTTATATATCACTTTTAAACATTATAACACTAAACTTAAAAAACAAATAAATAAAAAAAAGAGCATTATTGTAACACCCCGACCCAATTTTATAATTAAACTATGTGTTTGAGTGGTTAATTATTATTTTTAAGCCACTTACTTTCTAAAATTAATATAAGAGTATTTAATAAACATATTATTTTATAATGCCATTAAATAAGAATTGTAAAGATTATAAATAATTGAATGGTTATTTGTATTATGTATATATACTAAATATGTACAAAACTATATTAAGTGGGTAAAGTTATTATATATATAGCTGGTGTTTTAATTAAGCATGATGCATGAGATAGTACAGTAGAAATTTCACCCACATGCAACTAATGGGAATTCAACACATAATGCCAAAATTTCATGCATGTTGACAAACCCAAAGACCAAGACTTGGTTGGCCATACAATAACCAAGCTCCACCTCACTTCTTCCTTGACTTTTCTCAAGACAAACATCCAAGAAACCTCCCTATTCCCACGGGTAAACACAAATCAGAATTCTTATCTCTAACTTTACACTCTTTTCTCTTAAGGAAAGAGCTAGGAACTCTCTTATGTCCCTTTTGTCAAACCCATGGGTCCACACTTTGAAAGAAAGACAAGACTTCATCCTATTTCTTCTTCATACTCTCTCACAGCAATTAGAACAATCAAGAAACTCCCTCACTCTCATGCCTACGGGTCCAACAACAAAAAGAAAGAAAACTCTCTCAAGCTCTCTACCTCTCATATTTTTGGGTCTAGCCACTAGGAAAGGAAAATCCTTTCATGCAAGAGAGATTCTATTCCTATTTTCCCCTCATGAACCATAAACTTGGTAAGGGTTCTAGCTACTCTCACCTTAGAATCCATGAATTCTTTAAAGAATTTTTAGTAATGGTATTTGTGGTTTGTGAAATTAGGAAATCATGAACTTGTTAATCTATATATTTATAGTGTTTTAAGAAGCTTTGATATTGTGATATTATAGAACATATATGCTCTTTTAATGTGATGGATATAACTTTATAAAGGTAAGGATATATATATATGTGTGTGTGTGTAAAGTGATATTATTCTTTGTAGAACAGTGTAAGTGTGAATGCCAAAAAAGTTGAAAAAAAAAGTGGGCTGTGATTTTTCTTCCTTAGCATCACACGTATCCATCCCAAGTCCACTCTCCTTATCTCCTTTTGCTACCCCAAAAGTCTTCTCCCTTATCTTATTTTCTTGGCTGCACCAGATCAGAAAGTCCAGGCCCTCTTTCTCTACTCTTTTCTTTGTTCTTGTTCCTTCTTCTTCCTTTGCTCTTACATGGCAGCCCTCACTCTCTCACCAAAACAATATATCCTTCTCAAAAGAAGAAATTAAAAGGTTAACACTAAAATTTCAGTTTCAAAATTTGTGGGTAAGTAATCAAAACTTCATTTGTTTATTTCTACTTCTATCCTCTATCTTGATTTTAGAGGCTGAACTATGATTCTGTCTTAGTGATTTGAAAGTTTGATGATATTGTGATCAATTGAATGCTTATTAACATATTTTAATATGTATAGTATGGGTATAAAAATACCCAAATGAAATTAAGGCCTATTGCTATATGTTGATGATTTTGTAAGAATATGTACTAAAGCTGTCTCTATGACAGATTTGATGTTTACAACAAGAAAAAATATGTATTAAATCATATTTTGTAAATTAGGATACTAGGAATAGTTTTTATGAATTCTAAGACACATATGGTTGTTATAGAAGTGGTCTCACAGCATTTGGATGAACATAAAAATAATGGTTTAATTTGTAAGTTACAAGAAATTCTGTTAGGACAGATTTGAGTATACTGTCTTGCGTGATTTTTAGTAAATCATGGGTTTATGCTTTGACTCCGAAATTTTTATGGTATATATTGGACATAAAGGGGAGTAGTTTTGTAAAATTTCATGACATTTGGATATGTATGGGCAGCCCATTTGTATTTTACAAATGAGGCATATGCTGCTAAAATGAGCAGTAAACAGTAAAGGATAACTCTGACTTTGAGGATTTAATTCTAAATTTAGGGTGAATGTTTTGAGCTATAATTTAATATGCTTATCTTTGGTATGTCTAGATCATAGATTAATTTTTTGTAACTTGGTTTGAAGTTTAGTATTCAAAGGAGGGGTTCTAAACCATGCGACGGTTGTATTTATGAAGCTGTTTTGTTCAACATGTTGTATGTTGCCTTAAGAGTGTATATGGTTACATGACCATGCTTAAAAGAGTTTATGTTTATGCATGCATTAGTGCCTTAGTCTCAAGCACATTTTGAAATGAAGTTGGTACCTCTGGAGATATGATATAAATATGAGAATGATGGTTTTCTTTAGTTTGGTACATTATTTGTTGATGTGTGCATAATATGTTTATGGAAACCTCGTTGAGGTGGGAATAGGATTTCCTTGATTATAAGAGATAGGTTTTGAGATGAATGTGTAAGTTTATGATAAGGAGTAATGGATAGTGATAAGCTTTGATATTTGGTTTAGGTGTTAACAGTTCCCAAGGTCTAAGCTCCTTCGACTGTAGGCTCTCGGTTCCTTTGCTTTCAGATAAAGAATAAGTTATATGGGTATTTAGTAAGTCATGAGGTTATTTTAAAGTATATTATGCATTAAAAGATTTTGATTAGAGATATGACATATAATCATTATTCTGACAAAGATATGTTCGTGAGCTTTTGAAACCTTATGTATATGATTTAAGCATATTGATGCCATTACTAATTTCCACGAACATGATGTTTAAAGAAAAGAATGGAAATGCTATTATTATGAAATATTATGCAAAATAAGAAATTTCAGTATGATGTATAAGTATGAAAGGTTTTCGGGTTATGTCCTCTGGTGATCTAAACTCTGTCGATAGGGGTTAATTACTGGCTTTCCATGGAAAATGTTATATGATTGGCTATTAAGTGGGACTGGCTCTGCTGTACCCACCCTTGTTGGTTACGGCCAACTTGTGGAGGAAGTCAACCTACCCCTATGGTTGAAAAATATGTATTATGATGTGATCCCAGGAATACCTGGCATTGTGGGGAATGCTGGATGCCTAGCACCGTGGTGCTAGAAGCCTCCCAAATACAGACTTATCAAATATGGACTAACCAATAAGTTATTTATAAACAGCTATATTATGTTATTAATCATGAGAGAATGATTTTGTTTAAATGCATTATGAAAAGTTAAAAGCTCTCATGAAAAGAAATTTATGATGAAAAGAAAAGTTGTTCTGTAAAGATAAGAGTTTCTGAAATTTTGTTACGCTTTAAAGATAAAACTTCTGATAAAAGTACAAGTTTATGTTAAAAGGTTATAAGATATTTATTCTTTATGAAACGTTAAGTTTTATAACTATGAAAATTATAATATTTTACGAGAAGAAGTTTAGGAAGAAAGGTTTTGTTATTCTTTAAGATGCTTCTAGTTTAAGACAAAGTTACCAATTATCTTATTTAAGTTAAAATGATTATTTTGTAATGAGAATGCATATATATTGATTCCAAACAATCAATATTACATTTGGTGACTTTGTAAGAAATGAAAGGAATTAAATCGAAAATGTTTTGATAATATTATTCTGATAAGAAAATGGAGAACCATAATTTTCTTATGAAAAGCGTATAAGTTATTATTATAAATAATATAAAATACTATGCATGAAAAGTTGTTCTCCTATTCGAATATTCATAGAATGAAATGATCTGATTTACATGCATCCTTATTAAATTCTTATATATCTTATCTTTACTGAGCTATGTAACTCACCCATTCCACTCTTTCAGTTAGCAGGTTTTATTTTGGAGTAAAGGGAGCCTTAGTCGAGTTTAGAAGGAGCTGGTTTTAGTTTTATGTGTATAGATCCTAAATTAGCAATTTGATGTTTAGATTTGTAGTATGGTGTATTTTAGGATCTAATGAAAGTGGTGTAATTTAAAGTATTAAGAGATGTATTATGTGAAAGTGTGGATATTGAATAATTGGTGAATTATGTTATTCTTTTAGTACAATGTAGATGCTTTGAATGTCAAGTGAAAAGTTATATCATTTAAGTAAAGAAAAAAAAAATGAAAAGAAAGAGGGAAGCTTTTGTAAAAGTTTTGGAAAAAGTTAAATTGGTTCTTGTTAATATCAGGTTTAAACTTGATATTAGCATGCCAATCATGGTCACAAATCTGGGTATCGAGTTTGGGGCGTAACAATTATTGCATGCGCAAAGCATGTGTGATGAATCTAATACTACTAATAACAAGATTCCCAGTTTGGGTTTCATAATTTTGCGTACTAAAATTCTCATACAAATTCTTAAACTCTCTAAAATATCCCTATCTTTTAGTTAAATAATTTTAAATTAAAAAAATATAAAATGGTTAAAAGAGTAATTTATTGTTCCTAAATTTTAGGCATTTTCCCTTCTTCTTTTTCTCCATTCTACCTAAAAATTAGCACATGGTCTCTATGTCACTTTTAAATATTATTCCACATTACCTTATTTCTTTTTTAAAAAAAATACACACTATTATATATATACACACACACACTTTAAAAAGATTACTTCTCCTATTTGACTTCTAATGCCTTTACATGAGAGTTGGAAAAAAAATGAAAAGTTTCAATTTCAAATAGTTTCTTCCATTCATATAGTCACCAACTCATGTATAAATAACTAATTAGAAAAAAAAAAAAAAATCACATAGAGAAAGATTCTAAGAATTAAGACAATATCTCTATCTTACTTCTAAATATTATGACACTAAGCCCCCCAACACCCCCCCCCCCCCCCCCACCCCCCAAAAACAAAACACACCACATCCCAAACCCAACGAAAAAAATAAAATAAAATA
>Ga0115851_101916_pt1 | contig 11064 bp, 4 predicted proteins | sample InSIn2gowninarea_FD_83865 | JGI IMG/M metagenome (GOLD analysis project Ga0115851, IMG submission 83865)
CACTGTGTGAGGCTTGTCAACATGGAAAGTATACAAAATTTGGATTTAAAACAAAAGAACACTTTGCATCACATCCATTGGAATTGATAAATATTGATCTATATGGTCCTATGAGACAAAAAGTCTTAAATGGAGAATTATGTTTCATCTTAATGATAGATGACTATGCCAGGATGATAACCGTCAGTTTCCTAAAGAAAAAAATCTGAAGCATTTGAGTTCTTCAAGATCTACAAGGATTTGGTCGAAAATGAAACTGATTTGAAAATAAAGAGTCTAAGATCAGATAATGGTGGAGAATTCACTTCCAAATTATTCCAGCAACACTGTGACGAAAATGGAATAAAAACACAATTTTCAACAACGTGAACACCTCAGCAAAATGGAGTTGTTGAAAGAAGAACAAAATCATACAGGAAATGGGTAGAACAATGTTGAAGGACTCAAAATTGGATGAAAAATTCTAGGTTCAAGAAATTGATACAATAGTCTTCATTATCAACTAAATTATTCTCAGAAATAATTGCAACAATATCCCATATGAATTATGGAAAGGAAAACCAACTAATGTAAAATATTTCAGAATCTTCAGAAGCAAATTTTATATCAAAAGAGAAGGTCAAAATTTGGGTAAGTTTGAATCACATGTTGACGAAGATATCTTTGTTGGTTACTCACGCAAAAGAAAGGCCTATAAATGCTATAATATAAGACAAAAACATATAGTGGAGAGCATAAATGTTACATTTGACGAAGATGGTGTTCTAATGAATACTGATGAGGATCTAGAATCTTTGAAACTTGAGACAGAGACTGAAAATGGTATAGAGAAAATTCTAGAACAAGAAGCAATTTTCAACCAGGAAGAAGTAAATAATGATGAACAAGATATCACCTAGGAATTATTTCCACAACCAAAAGATAAAAATGTAATTGGGACTAAATGTGTGTTCAGGAACAAATTGAATGAAGATGGACACGTTACCAGAAAAAAAGCAAGATTGGTTTGCAAAGACTATGCACAAGTGGATGGAATTGATTTCGACGAAACATTTGCACCAGTTGCCAGAATGGAAGCCATCTAGATGTTTCTCACCTATGCATGTTCAAGGAAAATAGAAGTCTAGCAAATGGATGTTAAGTCAGCATTTCTGAATGGCAAATTAGAAGAAGAAGTTTACATCAAACAACCTAAAGGTTTTCTACTATGAGAAAAAAAGACTATGTTTGCATGTTAAAGAAGGCTCTATATGGTCTCAAGCAAGCTCCCAGACCATGGTATGCTCATCATGATGGATATCTATATCAGTAATGGTTTAATAAAGGTCCTGCTAATAGCAATCTTCACGTGCAAATAGATAAAGATAATTTAACAATCGTTGAGGTATATGTGGATGATATAATATTTGGTAGCAATGATGATCAACTAAGTAAGAACTTTTCTACAAAGATTCAAAGTGAGTTTGAGATGTATTTATTTGGTGAGTTGACATACTTCTTAGGGCTTCAAATATCTTAGTAAGAGAAAGGAATATTTATATGTCAAGCCAAGTACATCAAGGAAATGCTCAATAAATTCAAAATGGAAGATTGCAAACCCGTCCTTACTCCAATGGTACCTGGTTGCAAATTGAGCATAGATGACTCATCTAAGGATGTGGATCAGATGTTGTATAGATCTATGACTGGTCTTCTTCTATATGTAACTGCCTCCTGACCAAATTTTATGCAAGTAGTTGGACAAGTAGTAAGATTCCAAGCAACACCAAAAGAATCCCATATTATTGTTGCCAAAAGAATTCTTCAATGTCTAAAGGGCACAACAGAATATGGCTTGTGGTATCCCAAGGGCAACAATCTCATTATTCAATCCTTTATAGATGCAGATTGGACAAGAAGTGTTGATGATTGTAAGAGTACTAGTGGAGTAGCGTTCTATGTAGGTGGTTGTCTTGTATCATGGTTGAGCAAAAAACAAACCTCAATCTCGTTATCTACAGCAGAAGCATAATACATTGCAGCGACAGCTTGTTGTACTCAAGTGCTTTGGATGAAACAAACTTTGCAAGATATTCAATTACAATTCAATGAGCCTATTCCCATCTTCTGTGATAACACTAGTGCCATCAGCATATCCAAGAATCCTGTCATGCGTTCAAAAACAAAACACATTCCAATCAAATATCATTTTGTTAGAGAACAAGTTGCTGAAAAGAATAACAAACTTGAATAGGTTGGTACAAAAGAACAAATCACTAATATCTTCACTAAACCTTTACCTTATGAAGCATTTGAATATCTTCACGAGAAGCTTGGGATTCTCCCAAGTTCTCATTATATTTTCCTTATTCAGAAAAAAGGGGGAGTGGAAGTGTGTATAGGTTTGCTGGATGGTTGTGTATTAGGGCGAGTTACCCTTTTCCATTGATTTCAAAGGGGGAGAGAAGGTAGTAGGAAGAGGCACCCTGATCGTAGGGGGAGTACTTGTGTTGCCATCAATTCCAAAGGGGGAGATTGTTGACCTAAAGACGATCTAAGGTTGTCATTGATGCAACCCAAGCAGTACCAAGGATGACCCTAAACTTCCATGGCACAATGAGCATCATCATTCATAGTTTCTCATTTAGAACCATTATAGGAACACTATACTCAAAAGTATCTTTCTATCGGTATATAGCTCTCCTCGTAATTTCTCATGGTTTGTAAGTTATTCAAGGTTAAAGTTAGTAAACCCAATTAGTGAGCTAAAACCCCATGGGGTTGTGGCATGGAATTTATCATTGAATAGGAAATAATGAATAATTTTAAGCTCCTAAAATCCCTCCAACATTCTTTATAGAAGCCCCTCTCAATTCTATAAAAAGAAATCGCATATATCCTCCAAAAGTAGCGATCATGGAATTTTCGCTATAACATTATTTTGGCAAAATCTTAGATGCTGAAATTAAAACTCATTTGAGCTGAAATCCCGATGAACATCATGACCGAATTTTAGATCTTGGTTCACTATATGTTCGGAGATATGATCTAAGGAAGTTAGGGTATTTGCAGGCTCACGAATTTCATCTCAAAGAGGTGACCTTGGGAAAATCGTCATAACTATCGCTCTAGGAAGCGGATTATAATTCTGTAAAATGTTGTGAATAGTGCATGGATTGCAGCTTTATTTTATCAATTTTAGAGCCAAATAAGGAAACAATGACACGTGGCACGCTATACAAGTTTGCTCTACTAAACTAGTCCATAATTATGTCATTGTGAGAGATTGGGCATAACTTTGCCTAGAAGAATCCAAATTGGTTTAGACTAGTGGCATTGGAAAGAAGACTAAGAGGGATACTATAATAACAAAGATCACATATTGGGGATCTGAAATCACAAAGATACATTGGATTCAATATCATGCTCCTAGCCGGGAAAAAACAACTAGATCAAGTGTTGTCAAGGGTTGCAAAGGACCAAGCTTTCTAGGGCAGCAAAGAGAAAGGTGCAGCAAAATGATCCAGCAGAGGTAAGCTCCAGGTAAATATATTCTATATATGCATGTACATCTCTTAATTGGATTAGGTTCTTTGTATTCTAATTTGTTGTTTTTGTTTAGCACTGACGTATGCTCTGTAGGATGAGGTAATTTTTTCTACTATCACGTCATGGGTATTTCCTCGAAGACTTTTTGTAGGTATTATATATTCATAAAGATAATAATCAATGCATAATCTAATGCTCTGAAGAGTGAGAAAGGGTAGCATGACAAGAGCAGTAATCAAGGTGTAGAACAACAACAAGAAGTTCACCACATGAAGTCTTCAAGTGGATAGCACTCCATATGGTCATTGTAAAAGTATCATTGTAAAAGTTGTACAAGTTTCTATTTTCCAAGAGTTGAAGAGGCAGTGTCAGGAGGTCTAGGATCATCATTAGGTTGTTGTGTCATAGTTGGGGTTGTGGTCTAGTGTGTCTTCTTCTTCTACATCATTCTATATCATTGTAAAGTGGACCATTTTCCCTGGTATGGGAGTCCATTCTTCTTTTATTCTTCTATAGGGTGGTAGGGTGGTGCTAGGCTGGTGCATGAAGTCACCAACAGGTTCAAGCTTGTGAAAACTTTAGGGTGGTAGGGTGGTGCTAGGGTGAATTTTATCTCATTAGGTGTTGGGGCATTCGTTCAGTTGACTACTGAAGAATCTCGGGCATTGGAGCATCCATCCAGTGGGAGCTGGAGAAGAATTCTTTTCTAAATTCTAGGAAGTTGGAGCTTTCTTTTCAATTGGAGTTGAAGATTAAAGAATTATTAGAAAATTGTTGAGGTGGTTTTTGTCCCGGAGGGGGTTTCCACCTTAAAAATTGTGTGCGTTTGTGTTCCTTTTGTTTACCGTTATCATTGTAAAAACACTGATAATAATTGAATATTAACTAATGCTATAAAAGATAATACTATTGAAAGAAATATTGATTCACCCCAACGCCTCGACCCCTAAACAATTCCTAACAATTTAAAGAACCGACCCTTTAAAATGAAATTAAAATGTATAATAGGAATTACTTTATAAAATGAAATTAAATTGTGTAAAAAATTTAATACCCAATGTTGAACTATTTTCAAGGGCACATACTATTAATCAATACATGAATTAGATAATTAAAATTCAACTAAAACAATGGTTTAGTTGAAACAAAAATCACCAATATGTGTGTCTATATATATATCAATTATCTCTCTCTCTCTCTCTCTCTCTCTCTCTCTCTCTCTCTATATATATATATATATATATATATATATATATATATATATATTTTATTTTATCTTTTTAAAAATTATATTTATTTTTCTATATTTATTGTTAGAGGTAATTCTACCATGTCATGTATAGTTTTCATTATGACCTATGAGGAATCAATCTTGAAGCAGTTGATTCCTGTGCTATGAGTTGGAGTCATAATCTAGATGTGTCGAATGAAGTGTGTTGTGTCCTACATATGTAATGTTTGTGAGATCAATAATATTATAGTGTGTTTTAGTGTTTTTTATAATCACTCTCTATAACTCTCTACTCATCTCTCTATTTATAATATGGTATCAGAGCCAATTCTGGCTTAACTCCTTCATGGGAGGGCCAGGAAAATGTGAGAGAGACTTGAATTTTATTCCTCTATAAATAAATAGGAGATCATTTTGTGTTGATCATTTTTGTGAATAAATTTTATGTTTATGTGTAGATCTACTCACTGTATTTGAGCCATATTAGATTTCAGAGTAAATTTTGCTGGGCTTTACAAACCTATATGCTTCTTTTTACATCCTGTTGTAGTGGCTACAACACCCTCCAAAATTTTGGCCTGCATCCAAATTTTAGAGCCTACTGTGGATCCTGTGATTGATCGTTCCTTCGTCACTTGTTGTTAAGCTAGTGATCTCAAGCCCCTCCTTGATCTTAAAAGTTTTCCACATTCCCATCTTTATGTAGCATGTGTCATCTTTTGGCGTGGGGATTATCATTTGTCATGCAAGGCAAAGTTTGTTCTACTACAAGGGGAAAGCTTTGTGTGCATGAGTTCTTCTCATTACCTAGAAATGTTTCAAGCTCACTTCACGCACACTTGTCACAAAGGATGTTTTATTAAGAAGAGTAATTTTTATATGTTATGGATGGTCTATGTTGTATCACTAAGTGTTCCAATGTGTGATCATAGTCAAGTTCTATCACTATTTACATCAGTTTTATTGATCTCACACTTAGCCAGCTTCCTGAGCAACCTAGCCTCATCCAACTTTCTCAAGTTGCATGCTTTGCTTTTGCATCCCTCAAGCTTTTTTTTCCTTGACTACTAGAACTACTTAATGTGTAGGAACCCTGGCCTCCCTTGGCATCCAAAAATGCATAGTGGTCTCCTCCAGTGTCCTTCCCTTAGCTAGAACCCATTGTCTCCAGAATCTGCACAGTGTTGTCCCTCAGCTACCTAGTCAACACTTCTCTCCAGAAATGTGTAGAGTAGGTAGGTAGCCAGCACCACTCTCCAAAAATGCGCTGAGTAGTTAGGTAGCTAGCATTGCTCTCCAGAAATGTGGAGAGAAGTCTGACAACCTTGCTTATGAAAATTGTGCAGAAATTTCTTCCCAGGACCCCATCCCACAGGAGTGTCTTGCATCCCAAAACTATGAAGTATTGTCTCAAATTTCTAGTCTATCTTGCATTCAAAAACTACACAAATGTACCTCCCGAGGCCTCAATTTGGCAACAATTACTACCTATTGAAACTGCACATATCTATCTCTCCATGACCACAAGGAAAGATGACATGATAGATGACTCTCAAGGAGTTGAGGAGAAACACCAAGGAACTGCGTTATGATAAAAGATTGGGACCACATGCAAACCTCATCGAATGCATAATCATCTCAAGGGTAAGTATGGTATTTCTCCCTTTCGCTTGTTTCACCAACAGTCATCTTTTGGCATACGAATTGCTTTTTCATGCTTGCAAAATTGTTCTGGTCATTTTAAAGGTTTATTTTTGTGTGCATGAGTTGTCTTCACTCTGTGAACATCAATCGCTCTCATACACAAATTTGCAAGCACAGTCATGCAAGTGTCATCACGCATTTGAAGGTCTATCTCAAGTGTGGCACCTATCGCTCTTAGCTTTAAGATAGTTTCACTAAGCACATGTTTTGACTTGTTGGTATGTGTGGTCATGTCATCAAAATATGCTAAGTGTATGATCAAAATGTCACGTCTACACAAGTTCACTTGCTCTCACACTTAGACATTTTTCCTAAAAATCTTTCAACCGAACAAACCCTTTCAACCAGGCCCCTTTCTTAGTGACCTTGCTCTGCTACCCACAAGAAGCTGCACTACACAATCCTGGAAGTGAGTAGGTGATCTATCTCCTAGAATGAGAAAAAAAATTCTCCAAGCCCAATCCAATCGGCACTTCCCGCAAGATCAGCTATCAAGTCTCCCTTTAGTCTACCGTAGATCTGCTCTACACTCTGACCCGAGACTGAACTGTTCACTAGAAATACGTAAAGAAGCACACTTGGTCATCTATATTCTCACTCTGCACTATTCCCAAGGATTATGTAGAGCTACCCACATGACTCCTATTGGCCCGCTCGGCTCTACCTCCAATAAATCCATAGATTTTCCTAGCAGCCCCTCGAGTTGTTTGTCTTGCACTGTGCTGAGGAAATGCACAAAACTGGTTGCTAGTCTCTAGGCTTCCTGCCTTGCACTCTCTCTCAAAAATGCGTAGATTTTCCTAGCAGACCTCGGGACTTCCTGTAACTCTGAACCTAGAAAATGCATAGATTTTCCACGACATTCCTTTAGATATCTGTCCCGCATTGTCTCTCATAAATGCGCAGTTATGATGAACAGCTTCCTGAAGCTCGATTATGCCTTGTTCTAGAAAATTGTGCAGATTGTCTTGCCAATGCCTCCTACTGCCCCACTCTGTCTCCCTCAAGAAATTGCACAGAATGGTTCAATAGCTCCCTGGACACCTACCTTGTCTTCCCCCCACGAATTGTGTAGATTTTTCCCAGCTGGATTTCACCTAGCAGCTGACACTGCTGACCCTAATTGCGCAATTTTTCCTCCCATTCACCTTTACGTAAATTTCTCCGACGGTACTCCGGAACCCCTCATCCCGTCCTGAGATACACTCTACATAGTTTCAGTGTCTTGTCCTCTCTCCTAACCAACTAGACCTAAAACTGAAAACAATGCATCATTATATACTACAAGATTTTTGGATTTTATGTCATCTCGTCATGAGTGAATTGCAGGAATAGGTACATTGATGGAACATGGCGTGATGACGAATGGGATTAAGAAGGAGCGCATTTGAGAAGACTAGCTTGTAGCTGGATGGATGCACATAGCACATCAAGCAACAAGCAAAAGAAGACATGCATGAGACCATCAAGAAACACTAAGACCATCAAAGACCTCCCGACACTTTTCCATGCAAGGGTGAAGATGCAACACACTGGGAGTACATCCATCACTTAGAAGCATAGTATCTTGACATGGACACCATAGTCAGCTAGTACATGTCAACAGTGTCATGTCGAGTTGTTTCATGAGTTGTCTCTGCCACATCACTACTATGGGGCATACTTCTTGTAATCAAATGTAATGTAATTTCAAAGTCCAATGGACACACAAATGAAGTTGAAGAGTCACATCAGTTGAAATTTCATAGGAAGTTGAACAGTCATGAGGGAAGCCCAAGAGTCACAAGGGTCAAGAATTACACTTGGCTATATATACCCCCTCATTGTATGAGCAAAGGAATTTTCACCTTGGCTCCTGCCACATAGCCTTAAGAGTCTGTAGTTTGTTCTTTGAGGAGCGAGGAGTGGTTCCACTGTCCCACTACTAGGACTAGTGATGTGTCGTGTACAGACGTGTCTTGAAACTTTTTCTTATTTCAGAAGCCTATCTCAAGGCATCACATTTTTACACATTTTTTGTATCCATTTGTAAGGTTGTTATTTAAACGTTTGTAATGCATGTTTTTGTAACCTATACTAAAATAGTTTAGCTACTTTAGCTATTTTAGTACTTACATTGTTGAAGATGCATTGAATTGTTTATCATTGTTGTCTCATCTGTGTGGACTACTCTGTTAGACAGTGTACATGTTTTCCCTTACACTTTGGTTTTAATGACTGTCACATCCACTGTGGACTATTCTACTGGATGCTGGATGAAACCTTGTTGTTTTCACGTGTGCCTCTCCCAGGGTGGTACTACTACCTCACATCTAGAGGCTCACCTTTACCCTCTCCCTTACAGTAAGAGAACCCGGACACAAAGTTACATTATGCACTCACTAGGCATACACACCTCGCTTTTTGAAGTTACAAGCATAACACTCTCATGTGCTACACATCAAGAGCTAAGGAAAAGCTCTAAGATAATGGAAACTAGGCCATCGTATGGGATGGGACTCCTACACCAAATGGTGTGAGGTCTAGTTGGGACTTCATATCGGGGACATCCCCTTTGTTGACGAGTCGAGCACCATCAAACAGATAGCACTAGAAGGAGGACCAGACAATAGGTTGTGCCCATAGAGTCTGGTTTGAATCTCTTATTTAGGATGGCTCTTCATGACATCATAATCCTAGGAAGTTATCCATGGAAGTTATCCATGACATGTCCAAATTAAAGTTTAGTGGTGAGGGTGAACCATCTTTTTGTGTGCATGTGCATCAAGTTATAAGCTTTTTCCTAAACCACAAGATAGAGTACAAAGATGTTTGGACTGTATTACTAACCCTCACATTCAAAGTTCATGTTAATAAATGGTGTCACATATTACCCTTAGATGACTAAAACTTTCGACGAGTATAGCCACTAGGATTTCCATGAAAAAGAATTATGTTTAAGAATGGAGCCTAACGAATCAATTGAGGACTTTGTTTATCACTTCCTTCACCTCTGTTATGAAATTCCTAAACAGCTTTTGAACTTCGATTTCTTGAGAGAAGAGTTTGAACGCTTGGATCATGTTTCTTAATACGGTGAATCCCCTGATTTCCCTTCCTCCCCAACTCTTGCAGATCATGAGGAACCTCATATTATAGAGGAGGAGACCAACACCCCTTTTTTTCCTTGTCCTCCTCCTTTTATAGTCCCGATGTGGGTGCCCCCTTGTGGTGATTGCAAAGCTACGGAATCTATGCATCATTTCCCCAACCCATCTTCTCATCTGTCTCCCACTTGAATGGAGGAAATTTCAAAATGGATCGAGAAACCTATAGAGAAAACTCGTTCCTCCATTCTGCGAGAGCATGTCACCATTCACAACTCAAGTATCGAATCTGATCTACATCTTTTCCATCCTCCATCATCTATAAGACATGACTCTGTGTACCATGACTCACTTGATCAATATGCTTCACCAGCCAGTTGTTCATATTCTCTTGATTCTCAAGCTCCTAGCTCAAATTACAATCAAGCACAAGGTAGTCACATCACATAGGTAGAGGAGCAGAAAGGTAAGGACCTTATCAATATTCCCTCTTTAATTCAAAATTGTGTGCATCAAGACAATGAGCTTCCATTCTTGAAATATTCTGAATCAGCTAATCTCAGTGGAACATCTTGTACAATTAATTCTTTCAATCAACCCCAAGTCTTGTGTAGTCACCACTCCCATGTTTTCATATGTTGTGATGAATGCCCAAGCACATCATGTGATCTTTTTCTCCCTCATGAAGACTTTAACTCAGATCTGTAATGTGCTCTAAGAAAAGAAGAAATTGATATTCTGACTTCCTCTTCACCTCACTTGCCCGTGTGTCCTACCATTCACAATGCATCCACATGTGTCGTACATACTCGACATTGTCTTTCCTCTTCATCAGATGATCTATCTCCTTAATTGACATAAGGAAGTGAGGTTGTCCATGATGAACACAGTCTAATCATACATAACTCTTCCCACCCCTCATCATATCTTCACTTGCATGAAGACAACTCTTCAAGTAAGCCTGTTGAAGCTAAAAAATCTGGTGCAACCTGTGACAAAGATGGTTGCCATCCTGAGAGAAGTTTTGAAATCAGAAACAATAGCCACCCTCAAGCCATGCATGATCTGGTTCATGCTTCAAAATGTGATTCTGTAATTCTGGAAAGTTCAAGGACACATCAGGGAGTCGAGGCACTTCAACTTTCGTTGATGGTTATGTCAGGACCTCGTGACTCTTGTAATCCCGAGAACCCAATCAAATCTAGTTTCTCATGCACAATCCGTCTATATACATGGTTTCATTCGATGTGCATCCCCATGTAACAAACGTTTGGTATTTTGGTTGTGCTCTTCCAAATTTTCAAAATTTCACTGATGACCGAATCCACGAACTTCTCATATCACATCTGTCTTCATGCACGTCTCTTACATCCAAATCGGGTTGGGAGTGTTCGTCTCTCTTGAAATCATGGAATTTGGAATTTTATCATCTAAAAGATTGTCTTTGCTCGTAATCATACTTATCAAATTTTCCCTCTCATGATCAGATCCTTGGTCTTCTTTCAAAACTTTCAC
>Ga0115851_101917_pt1 | contig 11059 bp, 5 predicted proteins | sample InSIn2gowninarea_FD_83865 | JGI IMG/M metagenome (GOLD analysis project Ga0115851, IMG submission 83865)
ACAGAGGTGCAGTATTGAACATGGCCAGCCCCTCAGAGAAACAGATAGTAGCAGCTTGTCCTGGGTTTACAAAATTAACAGATTGACCCTCGTAGGGATACCCATCCTCAAAAAGTTCTACCATCATGCTGTCGGTACCTATTCCAAAACTATCCCTTACAAGGGAGTACAGACAGCCCTTCCCATCCTCAAACAGCCCTTCCCATCCCACGCAGGGGAATTGAAACAGTGACACTAAGACATAGAAATTAACAACAGTAATCAGAGGCCATACCAAAACCACCAACCAAAAACCAGCATTCATCGTCACGCTTGGGAGAGGCTTGAGCCATTTAGCCAGGGCCGTTATTCCGCAATTCTGCTGGAATTTCTTCCTCCGGCGCCTCTTCAATGATCGCCCCCCATTCCAGATGCTCGCATGCCCAGTCCCAGTCCGTTTTTGAGGAGGAAGCCTCCCCACTTTGCGGGATACCAGGAGCGTCGGCATCTTCCTTGCTTGGCCCTTTTCTTCTCCAAGTCTTCTGAGTCCTCCTTCTGCTTGCCTTTGCCATCGTTGTCCTTTGCTTCGTCCTCCAGGAATAACACAGAAACATGAGCTGTGATGCAGGGTTTTTCCCTCGAACTCTGAAAGGAGAAGATGGCATTACCAAAGGCAGGAAGTGATCCGGAATTGTGGCTCGGGCTGCTGGCATCCAAGAAACTGCTTGGCTGCAGCGTGCTAGACGGGGTTGGCCTATGACAGCAGCAGGGACAGCAGTGGGAAACTGGCTGATTCTTTGGAGGCCTTGAAGGTCTGCCTCTCTCCGTGCCTCTTCTGCTAAGAAGGCGTTGGCGTGGAGCCATGCATGCCAGAGCGGGGGAGAGGAGGGGAAATTCGGAGAGAGAGGGGAGGACGCCCAGGGAAGTGGAGTGAAGGCCAACGAAGGGCTCAGAACAAAGACAAACAACAACCAAACTAGAATTGAAGAGGGGCAAGATGCAGAGATGGTCTGAGGACTGAGGGCTCTCTGCTTGCAGGTCGCCCATCTGAACCGCCTTCTCCCTTTTTGTAGCCTCCTGGTCACAATCTCGATCAGCGGACTCCATTGAAGCCCTAATAGCTGAACCAGTACCTGCCTGTGGAATTGAATTCGGCATTGAATGCCTTTCCTCGCGTAAACAGAACCTCCCATGCTCAAATTGCACTTCAAGCGTTCGGCGGCGGACCTTGCAGCAGCCCAGAACTTGACTGCTGTGTTAAGAGTGGTGGGGTGGCATGTGGGCGTCATGTGGCGCTCCGTTCCCCCATGTCGTATCACCCGCATCCGGGATTTGTATCTAACATGTTATGGTTGAAAACATGTTGAATTTATAGTTAGGAAAAAAATGATATTCTACCAGAAACATTAATGTGGTTTTTCTCTCATAAACAACTTTGTTTGGCACATAAAAATTTGGTTTTACTAACATTTTTTAAAAAGTTTGAAAATTGACCCTAAAAATAAATAAATCATTGTTCCAGTATCATCACTTTCATTTTGAAGCTATATTTTGCATGAAAATTTCGTAGTCACTTTCATTTTTAAAACATGTTCAAAATTGACCCCTAAAAAATAAAATCATCGTTCCAGTATACACACTTTTCATTTTTAGCACTGTTTTTTATTTTTTTGGGGGTTTTTTGGCCAAAGTTCTTGTTTTGAGTTTATAGTTCCCGTTTCAAAGTTTACATAATTTACATCATATTTCCATAAACACATAATTGTTAGTGTATAAATAAACATAACCATACATCAATTACGTTATCTTATTGTGCTAAGCATGTTGCTTGCAACTGAACACATCCACGCCATCTCTCAAGGGACTCCAATCCTGTGACAGATCCACCTGTAACTAAAGACTATCTAATATACCTATCACGTACATGTCCATGAATATAACATATATCCACATAATGTCAAACAAAATCAAGATTAAGAAGATTCCCTATATGCAAAGCACTTGTTCATTTGGAATTAGGGTTTCCAAACATAGTTAAAGAAATTCTTACATGATTCCTTTCTTTTACCTTTACCTTGTTGCAACTAAGTCCTACTATATACTGTCACGTCACCCAACTGTTAGTTATATAAACACATCAATTATTATCTCGTCATGCTAATACCAAGCATGTTTCCTGTAACTGCTCACATGTGTCAATCACATGTTCCAAATATCAAGACAATCATATCTATCAATTTGAAATAAACTCTTACAGACAATCATGTCATAATCCATAGTAAATTCATAGTCATTATACATAATGCTACAACTATCACCTACTACACTCAAGTACATATCAACTATCTCAACACATATGTGTTAGCAAAACCATCTTAAAGCAAGATCATTGGAACACATACTCATATTATGGAATTCACCAAACATTCAACCAACTTGCAGACATACCATGTTAATTAAATCAACTAACACATAGTAGACACCAAACACTCAACACCAAATAGACGACATAATCAAACAACCAAGCACCAAATATACGACATAAGAAAACTCATACCTTAATCTATATCAGGGGAGGCTATCTTGTCTACACAATAAAGCTAGGTTAGCACGATACAACTTCACAACATATCAACTCAAACATAAATCATGATATCCATACCAGTAACTAACTAACATGTTCACGTCGTAAGATCATAAGCATTTGTCGTTCATTCATAACAATCACATATGTACGATCAATTTAGATTAGTACGACACCATATCACAAATATGTCGGCTCATACCTAAATATCACAACTATAAACATCTGCATAGGTCAAACTAGGTTAACACACTACATATAACATCAAGATCTTCAATGCAATGAACATAACCATCACGCATATGACCAATCCAAATTACAACATCAAGATCTCAATGAAATAACCCTAATTATCAAGTTAACTAACATATAACAACAATCAGTTAACATATAACATGCCCATCAACAACATATAACCTAATCATCAAGTTATCTAACATAAAACAACAATAGCAATGCATACAACCACACGATACCATCATTCATGACTATCTGATACATGTATATATAACTATACTGGTCAACTATCATCTATTATGTATGCAACCATAACGTCAAAAGACATGTACATAAACGTAATGTATATAAACCTATTGCATATAACAATCCTTAACCTACGTACCTACATGCCAAACATACAATACTTGTATGACGATCTGCGCTTACCCCAAAGTCTAATGTTGCAGCCTCACTATGATGATCTACATCTCTTGATCTATCTGGTCCAACATATTAGCATCATAACATACCAGTATCATCCTAATGACCTAGATTGCATACCATGACTTCACAAGGCATGTTTGACCTACTATTCAAACTATAACCAAGACCATACATGCATAACAACTGTATATAAACATACAGCAAATGAGTACCAAACCATACACACATCATTTTAGCAATAGTCCAGTGATCAATGCATGACCATAACAATTACACAAACCATGACCTCATGTATGACAACAACAACCTCATCACGTGCATTTGATAATATGTGAACAATGACGTGCATAACAATGCATAATCAATCCATAAACCCATGAAGACATACTCCACGACAACATCTTCAACCTTCACATGGCGACATCACTACAACCATGCTCAACACCATACAAATGCAACAAGCATATGGACTACATGCATAAGGGACACATATGCAACCAACATGAATGCATGACCAACACACAGCCCACAAAGAGCGTAACCTAGTTTTGATATAAGTCTGTAACACCCTCCTCCCACATTTACCCAAGTAACTGGCCAGCTGGGGTAAACATGCAATGAGAGGCCACTATGATATGATTTGACCTCCTAAGTCACATTAAGGACATGGAACCAACAAAAACACACCATACAGACATCCAACATCATCAACAGAACCCTTAGAAGACAAGTCAACCACTTAAACAACTTGTCCCTGGTCCCACTATTGTTTTAGGTCTCTTGGGCCATTTTCGCTCTCATGCTATGGGCAAGGGAGCGACCAACAACCTAAAGTCACTCTCACAGGCTTGGCTACCAGTGGTTGTGGACCAAAATTGTCAGTGTTGTGCCAACGACCCCGGTATTTAAGCCACTTTCTTAGGCTCAGAGACTAGGACACTGCCCGTAACTGATCCATCTCTTCAAATGAGTAAAGTAACATGGAAATGAAAGTACTAAAGCAAATACTTATTCAAGACCTTGACTGGATCCCTACTAGCCATCACAGGCATTTCGTCAAACATATCATCAACATGTAATCTACAGATGTAAACAACAAAATTAAGTGTAGGGATCTCATACTTATCTAAGAATCTTTATGAACCATTGTTCCCTCATGCCATTTGTTGCATTATCATCTAGTAGGTCATATGCACATCATCCATTCACATACAAGTAAAAACATGCTAAGAGCCATACATAATTGTTGTCATAAAATGTGCATATAACCAACATAATAGGAACATAAATACAATAAACATATTAACTATCAAATCCATAAATGCATCAGTACCTTTACACATGAAAATCAAGGGAATGGATTTCTCATTAATGAATGCAATGAAACAACGGAGATGGGACTACCACGTTCCACCTGACCGTAGAATGGTTGAGCCAAATCTCTCTTCAGCCATTCACCCTCGTGCCATATTTCAAGCATGAATGTGGGATCTCATAGAACACATCAATCAAAACTCATTCAGGACTTCCAAAGGCCAACCACCTCAACAGATCAGACAGTGATTCCACCTCACGGTCAGACAACACCAAAACCATCACCAGATTGGTCTCCATCCTAGCCATCCAAGGATCTAGAGTGTTTGTTCCAACTAAGGCTCCAAGACTAGTAATTCAACTCACAGTTGGTGCCAGGCTCCAGAGCATTTGTCTAATCAAGGCTCCAGGACTAGTAACTCAACCCAAGTTGTTACAGGGCTCTAGAGCATTTATCCAACCAAGGCTCCATGAACTAATAACTCAACCCTAGCTAGGGAAATAGGAGAACCAACAAAAACAATACAATGAAAATAAACCCATAATCACCATGACTATCCAGGGAATGGTTGTGGAGCACTAAAGAAGGTATGTTTTTGGTAATTATTTTAACATCTTTTCATTAGAACTTACAAACCTTTTGCATCATGAACTAGGTAAATGATAAGGAATTGTAATGAAACCTGTGAGATTAATGTGCAAAATGAAAACACTGATAATTGTCATTTTCTTATGCAGGAAGAAGGAAAAACGAAAGATTGTTGTTCCAAAGGAAAGAACAAGGCCGGGTTAACGCTGTCGCTTTGACGGGGAACCATATGCAAACAAGGCAAACCAAATCAAAGCGTATCAGCCCTGGAAAGGAAATGGAGATATCGACTCGGCGCAAGAAAGAAAAGAGATAACTGAGGACTAACGGTTTGGTGAATCCCTTAGGATCCTTTGATCCTGAGGGATCGCTGCTTTAACTATTTTTTCATCTAGACATCTCCGCCTTCACCATTATAAAAAGGGGCAGCACTGTTAGCCCAAGGAGTCTGTTATGTTTTATGTAATTTCTCTTAAGATTTAAACTTTGATCATCGAGTCTCGTTGAGAACTGATCTACTGTAATTCTGTCTTATGCATTAATACAAACTTGGTTGCTATTTCATCTCTGAGTTTGGGATAACTTCAAGCGGTGTACCCCTAGAGGTTAAGGGCCCTGCCCTGGAGGACACTTGCTCCCGTACTATTACTTTTGGTTTATGCATGGTTTGCTTATCAATGTTATTCGGTAATTTGATATGTTCTGCTAGTTTACATCACACGCACTGTTATGTTTGATTTACTGAAGTTTCTGAAGATAGAACCATTGTATTAACTTTGCAACGTATTATTATTCCTTTTAGTGCTGATATAATATCGCCGATCTTTACAAAATATTGTTGTTGTTCAATTACAGAGTATCTATGTGCACACTTATTTCATTGGTATTACTGAATTCATCTTAGGAATTACGTTCTTTGTGATTGTTGAATCTATAGACATTGCTGTTCCATTCTGAAATACAGTTGTATTCTTTATAACTAAGATTGATATCTGGATTACCAAGATCAGATTACTATTAAGGTGTGATGTTCCATAGTCCATCATTAATCAGTGCTGTTCCATTTTTTGTGTTGTTCAATTTGTCCTTAAAAGTGAAGGATTGCCATTTGATTCCTGTAGGACACGATTATTGCATTTGATCCTGTAGACTAAGGTGTTACTGCTTGTTAGACTTAATTGCTGTTACAATTCCCTGTTTGTTGTTCCATTTCAGGTTTGCTGTTCCATTCCTTATTTGCTGTCCTATTTCTTATCTGCCGTTCCATTTCCTGTTATTTGCATTATTGTTATTTTGGTGTGAAGAACGATCTAAGACTGTAGCGAGCGTTGACATTTACTGTCTGGCTCCCAGGTTGATGATCTGTTCTCTGATTTCCTTTAGTTCCATCAGTTTACAAAGGGATGAGTTACTGCTACTGAACCCTTGACTGATAAATTGCTTAGTTTTCTGAATGCTTGGTTTAGTCTTTAAAAGTAGTTTGCTGTAAACAAGCATCCGTTTACTTTTGTATTTTTGAGCACTGTACTACTAGCATTACTCTGGTAAACCAAATCAAAGTGTATCAGACCTAGAAAGGAAATGGAGATATCGGCTCGGCGCAAGAAAGAAAAGAGATAACTGAGGATTAACGGTTCGACGAATCCCTCAGGATCCTTTGATCCTGAGGGATCACTGCTTTAACTATTTTTGCACCTAGACATCTCTGCCTTCACCATTATAAAAAGCAGCAACATTGTTAGCCCGAGGAGTCTGTTATGTTTTATGTAATTTCTTTTAAGATTGAAACTTTGATCATCGAGTCTCGTTGAGAACTGATCTACTATAATTCTGTCTTATGCATTAATACAAACTTGGTTGCTATTTCATCTCCGAGTCTGGAATAACTTTAAGCAGTGTACTCCTGGAGGCAAAGGGCCCAGCCCTGGAGGACACTTGCTCCTGTACTATTATATGTTTTGTTAGTTTACATCACACGCTCTGTTCTGAAGACAAAACCATTGTATTAACTTTGCAACGTATTACTGTTCCTTTAAGTGCTGATATAATTTCGCCGGTCTTTATAGAATACTGTTGCTGTTCAATTACAGAGTATCTGTGTGTACACTTATTTCATTAGTATTACTGAATTCATCTTAGTGATTATGTTCTTAGCGATTGTTGAATCTATAGACATTGTTGTTCCATTCTGAAATACAGTCGTATTCTTTATAACTAAGATTGATATCTGGATTACCAAGATCAGATTACTATTAAGGTGTGCCGTGTGCATGTATGTATGGTTTTCAAACGCTATTCTATAGTCCATCATTAATCAGTGCTGTTCGATTTTTGTGTGTTGTTCAATTCATCCTTAAAAGTGAAGGATTGCCATTTGATTCCTGTAGGACACGATTATTGCATTTGATCATGTAGACTAAGGTGTTACTGCTTTTTAGACTTAATTGTTGTTACAGTTCCCTGTTTGTTGTTCCATTTCTTATTTGCTGTCCTATTTCTCATCTGTCGTTCCATTTTCTGACATTTGCATTATTGTTATTTTCGTGTGAAGAACGATCTAAAACTGTAGCGGGCATTGACATTTACTATCTGGCTCCTAGGTCAATGATATGTTCTCTGATTTCCTTTAGTTCCATCAGTTTACAAAGGGATGAGTTACTGCTACTGAACCCTTGACTTGCTTAGTTTTCTGAATGCTTGGTTTAGTCTTTAAAAGTAGTTTGCTATAAACAAGCATCCGTTTACTTTTGTATTTTTGAGCACTGTACTAGTAGCATTACTCTGGCAAATGATAGCCTCAGACTGAGACACCCTTTGAAATAACAAAACGTTCATGGATTTACAAACTAATGTGAGGTAATCAGAGGTGAAAGAGACCCTTTTTATAGCTTGACATTTTGGTGTCGTTGCGGGGGAAAGAGTGTAGCCATTTGTTTCTTTTCAGAGTAGTGTAAGAACCTGCTAGGGAAGAATTGGGTTTTAAAAATGGAAGGTAAGAACCTATGTGTGGAGCATGTAACAGCCCTGCTCCCCTGCCCGCTTTCTTACAGATTTGCTGTTGTTTTGTTTGGGTAGAACCTAGCAGTTGATTTGTGTGCATGACTAAGCAGAAAAAGCCAGAAAAAATTCCAAACCTCTACCCAAGCCAGAAAAAGCTAAGGGGCCGGTGACCTTTGGCCGATCAACCTTCATAGACGAAATATTCAAGAAAGCAGAATCTCAGCCTTCAGTAGGACCCAAAAAAGTTATTTCTAGACAGCCCACTAGTTCCCTTTAGGCCACAGGATCACCATCTGTAGCCTTTGCTGAGGTGCATAGTCAAACTGAAGAGCAGGACTTTCAAGAAATTGAAAATTCTACTCCAGAACTGTTGCAAGAAGGGAATTTCAGCAATCTTTGTAGAGAAGGAGGAGAGATAGGGGAAACTAAGGAACCGAGGTCTCCTCTTGGGACAACTCAGCCATTGAACAACCTAGACAAGGGAAGTGCTGCAAAAATCATTTTTGAAGAAACTCAATCTCCTCAGACATTAGGCACTCTCATTATCCCAGATAGAAGAAGCGCTATTAAAACCATTCCTGTTAAAGCCATTCCCTCTCAACCTAGGAATACCCTCCTAGATATCTTAGAAGGTTATTGGCATATATTCGACCAAATGGCTCAAAACCAGCTAAACACCCAAACCTCTACATTACAATACCCCATAGTGAATACTGCAGCAAATACACCTATGAAAGCAATCCCTCTTCAACATATCCCTACATTCCACGGTCTTACATCAGAAGATCCAGATGCATTTCTATTTGAGTTCGATGTGTTGTGTAGGGGATATGAATATACCACCGACCCTTAGAAACTGAAATTATTTCCCTCTACATTAAAAGGGGCTGCCTTAAGATGGTTTATGGGATTAGGTGGCGGGGTTATAAATAACTGGGATCAAATGAAAGAATCTTTTCTAAAAAATATCAGGACTATTGCAGGTCTAGAGAACTGAAGGATGAAATATTCCAAATGGTAGCTAGACCTTATGAGACATTAGAGGAGTATGTGGAACATTTTCAGTATAATCTTCAAATATATCCTTATGCATCACTACCTTTACCTGATAATGTGTTAAAAACAACATTAATTAGGGGCATGAAGGAACAATGGATTGAAACATTAAACATTACGGGAAAAGGAGATATTTATCAGAGGAAAATTTTGCTGACATTATTGATTTATGTATCAGGAGCTCGAGAGACAGCACAAGATTAAAACTGGCAGTACATGATTGGTTTGTAAGAGATAATAAAATTTCTACAGAAGCAGTAACGCGTGTAGAAATTGGAAATTTATTGGAAAATTTTAAAACTAATATACTAGGGACACTAACTACACAACTTGATATTATGCAGGCCAAACAGAAGCAAATGGAGGCAGAACAGAATTTGGAAATCTTCTATCCCCGATGCAGGAAGAAACATAGCCATAAGGAGTGTCCACTAGATGTAGTCCAAACATGCGCCATCTGCACAAAAGATCACTTTACGGAAAACTGTCCCTCACTTCCCAGATTAAAAGCAGTATATAAGGAAGCAAAAGAAGAGCCAGAATCGGTGTATCTGCTCAACCAACGCCGTTAGTAGCAGCCACGACAGTCTGGTATGTTTTCAGACCCAACTTCTTCTTTTTAGTCTTCACAGTATAATGCTCAACAATATAATATGTGGCAAAATCAACCTCAACCCCCGTTTCCAAATTGGTCACCACAGTCGTTTCCTTCATCAACCTCGTGGCCGAATCAGGCAAGCCAATCTAGTTGGCCGAATTTTCCCTATGCCCCACCATATTGGCAAAGTAACACATACCCAACACAATGGACTCCCCCTACTTCACAAAGTCTAGCCTAGCAGACAAACTGGCAAAGACCGATGCATCAGCTAGTAGGAACCATTCTGCTCCGTCAACCTACACTGCCAATCTTACATCAAAATCCCTAGTCTAATCTGAGACCACAATTCCCAGCCCAACCCAACCCTAATCCAAATAACAGACTAGTCCAATCTGTCCAAATAGCAGAAACATCAGAAATAGGAGCCGATCTGAGGGAGTGTAATGATCTTCAGCTAAGATCTGGGCGTATTATTGACACTGAGAGAGATAAGACAGCCCATGCTGAAAATCAGTTACTCAGAGAACAACTGTCACAAGAAGAGGATGTGAAAAAACAACAAACTCATAATCAAGCAACCACATCCTCTCCCCCGTTCCAAAACGATTAATCATACCTCGACCTACACAATATCCTGATTTTGACATTCTGGGAGAATTACAAAATTTGTACATAAAAATTCCATTCCTCCAAGCCATTCAAGACATTCCGATATATGCAAAGACTATCAAAGAATTGTGTGTAAAGAAACCAAGGAGGAATATAGCAAACAATCCAAGAGTCCAAGTAGTTGGCACTCTATCTGACTTATTATTAGGAAAAGAAACACTCATTAAATACGAAGACCCAGGAAATCTAATAGTCACCGTACAAATTTATGGTCAAACCTTCCCCAATGCCTTAGTTGATCTAGGAGCTGCAATCAACATCTTAACAACTACTACTTGCCAAAAGCTAGGCATTACATCTGTATAACCCACCTCTACCTTACTGGAGCTGGCTGACTGATCTGTGGTTAGGCCAGAGGGCACACTACATGATGTCATGGTATCTGTTGACTCCTGGGAATATCCGACCAATTTTCTGATAATAAATCCCAAAAGTCGACTTGATGGACACCCATTGATTTTAGGTAGACCTTGGCTTGCAATTGCCGATGCCTATATTGGCTGCCAACAAGGCAATATGACCATAACGAGAGGAGCGAATATCAAGAACTTAGCTTTATATCCTCCAGCACAGCCGAGTATCACAATAATCAAACCGAGTATCC